>Ga0207934_1000004_pt1 | contig 141965 bp, 147 predicted proteins | sample LakMenE22Apr09ns_FD_150724 | JGI IMG/M metagenome (GOLD analysis project Ga0207934, IMG submission 150724) | Freshwater microbial communities from Lake Mendota, WI - 22APR2009 deep hole epilimnion (SPAdes) | ecosystem: Environmental > Aquatic > Freshwater > Lake > Epilimnion/Euphotic zone ... | reverse complement strand
ATCATTTTATTTTTATTAGACATAAAGGAAGTATCATCATGAATATTAATAAAAAGCATTGATAATAATTAATAACATTGATAATAATAAATCATTTTATCCTTATTATCCTTTTTCTCTTTTAAATAACATCAGGTTTATGAGGTAAAATTAAAATTTTTATTTTTATGAAATATTTTCATAACATTATCTTGTGTATATTCTTTATAAGCATTCCAATTATTTTTTTGTAATCTCTCTTTTTACTGTTGTTAAATACCATAATTATTTAATAATTTATAATGAGCATCATATCCAATATTGGCAGCTATAACCGGTTTATTACATATAGAAAATTCAGAAATAGATAATCCAAATGTTTCACCTTCAATTCTACCCAAATCATATCATCACATGTATTAATAAATCTTCTTTTTAAATTTGAATATATAATTATATCTAAATGAATGATATTAGGTAATGTTTCACAAAAAGTATAAGCATTTACAAATATAAAATAAATTGTTGGATTTGATTTAGCTATATTATATATAGTCTCTTGAACACATCTAATATCAAATTGTGCTTTTCCGCCATGTCTTCCAAATACAACCGCATTTTCCGGAATATTTAATTCTTTTCTTCATGATATGGTAAATCTACAATATGAGGTAATATTATTATTATAATTAGATACTGATGATGAAACAGCTGCATATACTTCTCCATGTGGTTCAGAACATGTAAAAACATAATGAATTATATTATTTGCTACTTTACTTAATTTATTATCACACCTCCTTTAATACTATATAATATATGTATATCATTTTAAGTTAAATATTTATCAATTTCATCAAAATTATTGACCCCCAATTATATCAAATTCGTTTTAAAATTTATCTATAAAGGATTGATTATTATTAGTATTATTTTTTTCATAAAATATATAAGATTTATTTTTTAATATTATTTGATTATAATAAGCATAATCATATAAAGCAATATCAGTTCCTCTTTCACATAATTGATTACTCCAAAATCCTATTTTTAAAGTTTTAAATATAATAATAAAAAGTATATTTATACTACATTAAAATACTATCAATATATTTGCAATTTTAATATTTTAGTTAAGTTTATATGTTTATATATATTTTACTGTGTATAATATCATTGATAATAAATATCATTATAAATTAGGTAATTATAATATAATGAATATAGATGTTAATGATTATTTAATTATTAATAATTTAATAGATTATAAATATATTCTAGAACACCCATATATATATGTTGATATATATAATACATCTTCTAATATTATTAATAATAAATATTATGATAAATTAGGTAATTTAAATGTAATAGTTAATAATTATACTGATACTTATAATGATAATTATAAAAATAATAAAACCTATTATTTTATATTAGATGGTGATGATTATGGATTAGCACATTGGATATATCACGCATGTATATGTGTTGGTATTCTAAAAAACTTAATTATCACTAATAATAATATAAAAGTTTTAACTAAAAATAATAAAAGAATTGTAAAAAATATGTTAGCATTTTTTAATATTGATAATGAAATAGTTTATAATATTGATAATTATAATAATATCACATATTGTCCATTTATATTATCTTTAAATTATAAAAATATAAATCATAATACTGATGTATATTTTCAATATCATTTTAATTATTATATTGATTATATTAAAAATAACTTAATTAATTTATCTACTAATAATAAATTATTATTTTTACCTAGAAATAATTTTGATAATAATATAATTACAGATAGAATAATTGAAAATACAGATAAAATTAAAGAAATTATTGTTAATAATAATGGTGTTGTTTTAGATACATATCATTTAAATAATATTAAATATCAATTTTCTATTATTAATAATTCTAATATAATAGTATTAGATTTTGGTTCAAGTTTTTTATTTAATTGTATTTTTTTAGAAAATAAGATAATATATGTAATTGATAATACAGATATGTTACAAGGTCATTATAAAATGCTACCATATATTAGGTTTTTAATTGATTATATAACTTCAAAAAATAGTGTTCAAATAATTAATTCCACGCAAATAGAATTAATTGATAATATTATAAAATCTATATAATATATATTATATTTGATGTTAAGTTTAAGTTTAATTCTTTATTAAAACATCCTCCATTTAATATTATAATAGATTTCTCATCTTTATGTATAATATCATTAAATGATTCACATATTAAATCATAACCATATAAATATTTATTTATTTTATTTTTTGAATTATCCAATATTGATTTAATTAATTTAGTATTTAATCCGAATGCAAATAAATATAATGTATGAATAGAACATGGAAAAATATATGTATCCATATTTACATTAGCTAATAATAAATTATTTAATTTATTTATTTTTTTAAATATAGAATTATAATAATTTTTAATATCATTTATAGAATTTTCATTTTTAATAGTTAAATTAATATTTTTAACTGTTCTTTTAAATATTAAAAATACTGAATGTTCTTTAAAACTTTCTTCAATAATTATTTCAAAACCATATTTTAAAAATATTTGTTTTAAAAAATTATTTTCAATATAATATGTATGTTCAGGAGTTAATACATTATATGTATTATTTTTAATATATGTTTCTAAATCTGGAAAACATAAACATACATAATCTATATTATTTGATTCTTCTATTTTTTTTATAATTTTTAATGGTTCATAAAAATGTTCAAATACATGAGACATAATTATAGTATTTGTATTAATATTTGTTAAATTAATTTGCTCTATATAATCATTAATAATATTTCTATTTTCTTTAACTCCAAAATAATAAGGGTCAATTATAGTATAATTTATTTTTTTTTTATTTAAAATACATTCACTTAATATTCCATTTCCCGCTCCAATTTCTGCAACACTTAATAAATTAGGTAAATTATTATAAATAATTTCTGCAAATCTATCATGCATTTCTGTTCTAATAGTTCCACAACCATCACAATGGTTATTTTTATAAATATCATTTAAATCTCCTAAATATTTAGTTTGAAATGTATTACAATTATCACAACATAAAATATTAAATGGTATTATTTTAATATTTTCATCATTTTTATCTACATTATATGATCCTACAGGAATAGAATAATCATTTTCAAAAAATATTGATAATTTTAATGATTCACAAAATATACATTTATTTCTAAGCATTATATTTATAAATATATATAAATAATCTAATACTTATATATTATAATGATTATTTTAATACCTTTAAATGGTATTGGAGAAAGATTTAAAGCAAATGGATTTAAAAATCCTAAAGGTTTAATATTAGTAGAAGATAAACCAATTATTTATTGGTTATTAGATAATATAAATTATAATAATATTAATTTTGTATATATAATTTATAATGAGGAATATGTAAATTATGATTTTGAAAATAATATTATTAATAGATATTCTAATGTTATTTTCAAGTTTTTAAAATTAACATTTCTTACTAACGGTGCACTTCATACTGTTTTGCATGGATTAAATAATCTTATAGATAATAATGAAAATGATGATAGTATAATATGTATAGATGCTGATAATTTTTATACTAAAGATATTATAAAATTATGGAATGGTTCTAATTCAATTATCACATTTAATGATTATAAAAATAATATAAATCCAATATTTTCATATGTTAAAATTAATAATGATAATAAAATAATAGATATTAAAGAAAAAGATTTTTTCAATAATTATAATAAAATTGCATGTTGTGGTGCTTATGGATTTTCATCATATAAAGAATTATATAAATATTCAAAACTTGTTATTGATAATAACATAATTGTTAAAAATGAATATTATATATCATCTGTAATTAAATATATGATTAATGATGGTATTAAATTTAATAATATAACAATCGATAATAAAGATTATTTCTCATTAGGAACACCAGAACAAATTAAAACATTTGAATATATATTTTTATTAGATTTAGATGGTACATTAGTTGATACTGATGATTTATATATAGAAATATGGAATGAATTATTAACTGATATTAATATAAATAAAGATTATTATATTAAAAATATAAAAAGTAAATGTGATAATGATTTTTTAAAATCAATTATACATAATATTACAATATCTGAAATTAATGAGATATCACAAAAAAAAGATGAATTATTTAAAAATAATATTACTAAAATTAAATTATTTGATGGTGTTATTGATTTTTTACAACAATTAAATAATTCTAGAACTGCCATTATAACTAATTGTAATAAATTAACAGTTTTAAATATTTTAAATCATTTTGATATTTATAAATATATCAATCTAATTATTAGTGCAAATGATTGCATAAATGGAAAACCAGATAAAGAACCTTATTTAAATGCTAAATATTTTTTTAATGAGAATAAATATAATAAATATATAGTATTTGAAGATAGTTATATTGGATATTTAAGTGCTTATAATGCTGATATTCATAATATTTATATGAAAATTGATAATAATGAAAATGATTATAAAAATATATTTAGTAATTATAGTGAAATAAATATAGATTATATTATAAATAATATTAATAATAAAAATATTATTACCAATTTTTTTAATACAAGTAATATTAAATATGATTTTAATAATCGCGGAGGTGGATATATATGTGATATATGTAAATATTCAATAGTAAATGATGATAATAATATTGATATAATATTAAAAATTGCAAATATTAATAATTCATTAACTATAACGGCAAAAAAATTAGATTTATACAATAATGAAATATATTTTTATAAAAATATATATATAAATATTAAAGATATTATTAATACTCCTTATTGTTATGATGGTTCATATATAAATCAATCAATTATATTAAATGATTTAAATTGTTATAATGGATGTTTCAATATGGATTTGAATAATAACATTGAACTTATTTATAATATTATAAATAATATATCTAAATTACATATTAAAAATTATTATAACTCTTATAATGATATTCCAGTTTATTTACAAAAAGTTAGAACAATTGAAGAGTTTAATTATTATAATATTTTAATTAAAGATAGATATGATAAGTTTATATTAGATAATAAAGAATATTTTGATAATTCATTTATTAAATTATTCGATAATATTAAAAATAATTTTTCAACTATAATAAATGAATTATCGACATATCCATTATCATTATGTCATGGTGATTTAAAAAGTCCTAATATATTTTATAAAGACTATAATATACCATATTTTTTAGATTTTCAATATATTAATTTAAATAAAGGTATAAGTGATATTATATTTCTATTAGTTGAAAGTATTAATTTTAATGAAGATTTATATAATAATATAATCCAATATTATTATAATATATTAATCACTAATAATATTAATTATGATTATAATAATTATATTAAAGATTTAAAAAATTCATTATCAATATTTCCATTTATAGTTGCAGTATGGTTTAATACAGAAAATAAAAATAATTTAACTGATAAAGATTTTCCATTAAGATTTTTAAAAAAACTAATGAAATATTATAAATATGTTTTTCAATTATAATTAAAAAATATTCACAATTTTCAAATAAAAACGATTATTACCATTAATATCATCATTAACAATGTGTAATTACTTTTTATATTTACAAAATTTGGTTAATCATTTGAAATATAATTTTTAAATATTTATCATATTCGGGTGGTAAATTATTATTATCTTTTAATTCAAATAAATCAATTGACTTATCTATTTTTTTTATATTATCATAATATTTATAATTTTATATAAAAATGATGTATTCAAAATTATATTTAAAGAAAATAATAAGAAATCTTTATATATCTTTTTTATAAATTATTAATAAATTATTATCATGTATATTTACTAATGATGGTATTTCTACTAAATTAAATATATATTCTGGATATTTAATTTTCCATTCATTATTTATTTTATTTATAAATAAATGTTTCTCTGTTATTACTATATCTTCTATTATATAATATCCTCCTGATTTTAATTTATGAATACTATTCTCAAAAAAACATACATTCGCATTAAATGTATGTAATCCATCTTCTATTATTATATCAAAATTATCTTCTAAATCTTTATTATTCCACATCTCTTTAATTATTTCAGGATTTTGTTGATCACAATAATATGTTTTTATTCTCTCGTCATTTATTAATATTTCTTTATCTATATCCCCTCCAAATATTAATGAATTTGGAAAATATTCCCTCCATCCATATATTGATGCACATGGTTTCCCATATATACCCATATTTGATGGTATATTTATATTATTTGTTCCTAATCCTAATTCAAATATTCTTAATTTTTTATCTTTTATTTCATTAAATATACTATAATATAAAGTTGTATAATTATGCCAACTTTTAATAATATCATCTCTTCCTTTATCACTTCCATATTTTCCCATTATTTCACATAATGGTGTTGATTTTTTTTCATCAAAATTATAATTCATTTTCTTATTAAATATATATATAATAATAATACTCATTTAAATTCATTTTCTTTTTACCATTTATTTTAACACATCTATTTGTTTTAGGATTTAATAATTTACCGTCATTATAAGCCTATTAAACATTCCTGGCATTTTTTTATTATTTTTGCAGATGATGTTTTGCTAAATGATTTTATCTCGCGTTTTTTATTAAAAACTTAAAATCGATATATTAAATACAATGGATAATAGTAATGAATTTACTTCTAAATTATTAGATAATATACATATTTTTTATGAAATATATGAAGAATGTGGTAATAAATTTTATAATGGTTGTGGTTCATATTTATTTGATGGACAAAAATATAAATATTGTAATTTAATGTATGATAAACAATTATTATTATATAATAGTGTAAAAAATGCTAAAAATGTATTAGAAATAGGAACATATATGGGACATTCTTTATTAATTATGTTATTATCAAATCCTAATTTAAAAATAACTTGTATTGATATTAGTGATGAATATGCAAAACCTGCAGTTAAAATTTTAAATAAATATTTTAATAATGCTATTACATTTATTCATAATGATAGTTTATTAGCATTAAAAGATTTAAATATTAAATTTGATTTTTTTCATATTGATGGACTTCATGATGAAAATTATATTACAAAAGAATTTGAATATTGTCTTAAATTAAATAATTCATCAGATAATACATTTAAAATAATATTTGATGATTTAGTTTGTTTAAAAAAATTACAATATTACATAAATAATAATTATAATGTTATAAAAAATATTATTCCAGATTGTAATTGGAATAATATTTTTTATGAAATACAATTATAATAAAAAAATAAATTATTTAATATAATAATTTGATATACCTGATTTATTTCTAGCATATTTAATACAAAATATTGTCCATTCTGATACGCATTTTTGATATAATTTATTTTTTTTAATTAATAAACTAAATATTGATTGGTCGTGTGCATGTCTAATAAAATTACTATTATTTGGAATTATAGAAGGATTATCATTAATATAATGATAATTACATGCTAATTCATACCATTCTTTTATTATATTTTTAAATTGTTGTGAAACTTCTAAAAATATAAAACCTGCTTGAATATGAAGCATTTCTAGTTCTTCAACATTATTATTCATATTTAATTTATGAATAAGATCCATTTTATTATATTTATATTCATTTGAATTTTCTGTTATTGCTGCTAATAATTTATATTTTTTTACATTATTAATATTTTCAAACATAAATTCTTTTTCTTCAATTATAATTTCACATCCGCAATCTAAATATAATAATAAATCTCCATCTTGTAATTTTTCAATAGTTTTATGTATTAAATATGGTTTCCATAACCAATATCCACCACCTTTTGCATTATTTTCAATAAAAGTTCCATGTCTATCCCAAAATTCTTTATCATTTTTTAAATCATTTAAATTATAATTGTAAATATTATTAAAAATATTTAAATTATTAGCTTGATTGCATAAACGATTAGAAGCATCAATAAAGTAAGAATGACTACCATATGTTAAAAAAGTAATAGACATTTTTTTAATATTATATATAATATTATCTTTAAATATCAGGATTATTTTATACTAAATTAAAAAAAATAATCTTGATATTTATTATTAATTTTATTTATAAATAAATGTAGTTCGGTAATTATAATATCTTCAATAATGTTAATCAACCTAAAATCTGTCAATTTTCAATTATATTAATATTAATAATACTAAACCAAATATAAGTTAATATATATAAAGACATTATTTATACTATTTTTATAAATAATGGAAGAATATAAAGAGATTATTCAATGGTATAAATCATCAATTATTTTTAATTTATCTCAACTTGGTTATGCTCTTAATTGTAATCTTTTATTTTCTAATAGATTAGAAAAAATAAATATATATAAATGTATTGAATTAATAAAATTTTTAAAAGATGGTGATAAAATTTTTATTGATGTAGGTGAACCAATAATTATTAAAAATTTTAATACTATTGTTGATGCTATAAAATCTTTAAATATTAAATTAATATTTTATTTACAATATGAACCTTTTGTTCCACACGATATCATTAATATTATATTACCACTAGCATATCATATTTATTGTCAAAATAATAATTATTCTCATCCATTAGTTCATTGTATGCCTATAGGTATTAGAGATTGTGGAACTATTGCTAAAGTAATGCATGATAATTTTTATCATAGCTATTTATTCAATGAAGGTCTAAAAAATGTTTCTAAAAAACATCTTTGTCTAATTGGTGGTATTGCTAATCAAAATCACGAGGATAGATTAATTGCTTATAACTCTCTTAAAGATAAATCTTTTGTTTATGATATATCAAAATTAAATTTTCCTTATAATATGACTTCTAAATATGGTACAATTCCAGTATATAAATATTATGAATATATTAATGAATCAAATTATGTTATAGCACCGGTTGGTGGTGGTGTTGATACTCATCGTTTTTTTGAAATTATTTATCTTAAATCTATTCCTATAGTTAAAAAAACAAATAGTGTTTTTGATAAACTTTATGATATATTTCCTTGTTTAGTTGTTAATGAATGGAGTGATATAACTGAAGAATTACTTAATTCTAATCTAGTCATTATGAAATTAAAAATTAATGATTTTTTTCAAAAATATCCTGATTGTTATTTTAATATTAATGTATTAAATAATTTATTATTAAACACCTAAATTTAAATATTTATCTATTTTTTAATAATAATGTTGATTTCAACTATATTATAATTATTTTATGATTAATAATTATCTCAAAGTATTGTTATCTGCTTAATATATATTAAATATTATTTGATAGTGCAATAATACCATTATAAAAATGTTTGTCCTAAATGAACAATAATACACTTAAAAAAACTAGAACTTGTCTTTGTTATGAGGTAAATGTTGCTTTATATACATACATTAATAATGAAAAAAATAGTCATCAAAAAAAGAAAAATGTAACATTTAATTTAGATTTCTTATTCTTTTTATACTTAATCATATATTAATTATATACATATGATTTATTAAATAAACCTATTTCTGAACCTTGTATTGCTATTGTTGGTTCTGCCCAATACATATTTAAATTAATATCTCTTGCTACTATATTCATCCATTGGTCAGTTAATATATTTATTTTATATGTAATATTATCAACATAATCACATACATTTAAAGCACCTTTCTTACTTACAGTATAACAATATAATGCTCTCGTTGAACCTATACACCAATCTGTTACTTCTACGGATTTTTTATAAATATTTTTATCAGGTATTAAATTATGAGGTTGAATATGTAAATTACAACAAGAACCATAAAAACACATATCATAGTCTTTTGGTAATTGTTTCATATAATTATCTAAAACAGTCATAAAATTATCACATAATATAACATCATCTTCTAAAATAAGTGCTTCATCATATTTATTTTTAATTTCTGTATATGCATATAAATGACTTAATTTAATTGCCATTACAGGATTTGATATATTTTCAAATTTAGATAAATCATATACATCTAATTCATCTCTATCAATTTCAATAAATTCATAATCAGTAATATTATGTTTTTCAAATTGTTCTAACATATATTTTTTTCTATCTACTAATTTTTTATAATGTATCACAAATATCTTCATTTATAATTATTTTATTTTTGAAAATCTTATATATAAGTTAATATTATTTATCTTATTTATCTTAAAGATTTAAAGATAAATTTAATATATATTTTTAAATATGTCTATTAATAAAATAAAAGATTATTTCAATAATCAACCATGTAATATTAATTATTTCCTTTAAATACAAAAGAATATTTTATAGAACCTCATATAATTAATTTTGCTAATTTTAATCATTGGAAAGATAAAGAAGTTTTGGAATTAGGATATGGTATTGGTACAGATAGTATAAATTTTGCTAGAGCAGGTGCTAATTTAACAATAATCGAATTATCAGAAGTTTCATTAAATATTTGTAAAAAAGATTTGAACTATATGGATTAACAGCAACATTTATTTGCGGTAATATTGAAATGGTTAATGAATTAATCAATGATAAAAATTTGATTTAATATATTCATTTGGAGTTATACATCATACTATTGAACCAACAAATGTTATTAATGGTATATTTAATTTATTGAAAAATGATGGAGAATTTAGATTTATGGTTTATTCAAAAATATCATATAAATTATTTTGGTTAATGATGAAAAAATAATATTAAATGAATCAGAAGCTCAATCAAATTGTCCAATGACACATATTTATAGTTTTGATGATATTAAAAATAATTTATTAGATGAAAGATTTAATATTATCAAAATTTGGAAAGAACATATTTTTATATATGATATCCTTAATTATAAAAATAATATTTATATTAAAGATGAATATTGGAAAAATATTTCAAATGAAAAAATAAAAGAATTAGAGCCAGAATTAGGATGGCATACAATGGTTATTGCAAAAATATAAATATATATAAACATACTAATTTATAGTAATATAGGATTATGTCAGATTCATACATATGTGAATATAATAAAAATGAAAAAATATTAGTTACAAGTAAAACTGTTGATTATGGAGGAAGTTGTTCATTTAAAAAAAATACTGAAATATGGGAAAAAAAATCATTAAATTATTTTTATAATTTAATTGATAAAAATAATAAAGTAAATATTGTTGATATTGGTGCAAGTGTTGGTTTATATTCATTATATGCAAAATATCTTCCAAATTCACAATTTTACAGTTATGAACCTTATAAATTTACTTATGATTTATTGAATGATAATATTAAACTTAATAATATTAGTAATATTCAAACTTATAATATTGGATTATCCGATAAAAAAGAAAAAACAATATTAAATGTTTGTTTACCAGGAGATGGTTTAAATACAATGGGTGCAATTCCTTTAAGATTTACTGATCCATTTCCGATTGAGGTTGAAACAGATACTTTAGATAATATTTTTTATAATAATAATATTAAAGTTGATTTTATTAAAATTGATACAGAAGGATGGGAATATCATATTTTAAAAGGTGGGGAAAAAACAATAAAAACATTTAAACCAATTATTCAATTAGAATACAATGAAACTAATATGAGACAATGTAATATTAAACCTGAACAATTATTAAATTATATAAATGAATTAGGATATAAACAACATAATTTAATAGATGAAGAATTAATTATTGTACCAAATTTATAATTCTATATATTCAAACAAATCATTATATTTATCTTTAAGAATTTCTATTATATATGGTCGTTCATATATAATAACTTTATTTTTATTATTTGCTAATAATATTGCCAATTCTAATTTTTGTGATTGTTCTAAAATATCAGATGTATCTTTATAAGTTATATATTTAAATTCAATCGGTTCATTTGAATTCCTTAAATTTTCAAATTGAAATAATAAATGATTTGAATTATTTTCATCATTGATATTACATATATTAAAATTATAATTATTTTGATTTCCATATTCATATAAAGCTTTATTATCTCTTGGTAAACAAGGACCTCCATATCCAAAACCATAATTTAAATATTTATTTCCAATTCTTGCATCACTCCCTATTGCATTTAAAACAATATCAGGATTACATTTTTTTTTTACTAAATAATCACCAATCATATTTGCATATGTAATTTTAGTTGTAATAAAACAATTAATTGATAATTTTGTTATTTCTGCCTCCAATAAATTCATTTTTTTATATTTATTTTTATCACTATTTATTACAATTTTATCATATATTTCTACTATGGTATTATAAATATTTTCATTTTCATTTTCATCTTCATCTAAACCAATAAGAATTATATCAGGATTAATAATATTATCAATAATACTTCCTTGAGCTATAAAAGATGGATTATAGCATAATGAAATGTTATTAGATTTTAGTTTTTCTTTAATACTATCGCAATATTCAGGTATAACTGTAGAATTAATAATAATTATTTTATTATCATCATTATTAAATTTTAAAGTTTCATCAATAAAATTATTAATATATTCATGATTATATAAACCATTATCTAATGATGGTGTTTGAATATATGTAAATATTACATCACAATTAATATAAATATCATTCAAATTATATGCTAAAATAATATTTGACTTAAATTCAGATATTAAATGATTTAATCTAGGTTCATTGTAATTATATGTATTATTCTTAATATTATCTAAAATTGATGTATTTATATCATATATGTATACTTTATAACCTGCTTTTGCTAAAATAATTGCATAACAAATACCTAATTTACCAACACCAACAATACCTAAATTATTATGCATATAAATATAATAAAAAAATAAATGTTTATATATTTTAAAAATAAATTTGTATTAATATTATAATAATTTAATAAAAACTATTTTTAATTAAAAAACATCTTTCAATAAAAGATGACAACTATTATATAACAATTTAATTTTTATTTCTAATATTTGTATATAATTATAAAACTAATAAGAAATTTTTTATTTAAGCAATTAAATAATATCTTTAAATAAAAATATGATATTAAATAATGAAAATTATATTAGTGGAGAAAAAATACAATTAGAAACAGATTTATTTATTGTAATACCTCAATTTTTTAATAATAATCCAAGTATAAAAAATAATCATCCAAAAATAATTGATATAAATACTATTAATTCTAATTTTAATAATCCTAAATATATATATTTATATTCTGATATTTTTAATATATTTAAAGAAAAAATAAATTTTTTTAATAATCCATTTGTATTAGTATCTCATAATAGTGATGTAAATATTGTTGATAATGAACTATGTAATTATATAGCAAATCATCAAAAAGTTATTAAATGGTTTGGACAAAATGTTATGTTTAATCATCCTAAAATAGAAATGATACCAATTGGATTTGCCAATAGTCAATGGAAGCATGGAAATCCAAATGTAATAACAAATACTATTAAAAATTTAAATAATATTAAAAAAATTAATGATATATATTTTTATTTTAATATACATACTAATTTTAATAAAAGAAATGATTGTTATGAAAAATTAAGAAATTATATTAAAATATCTGATAAAAAATCTGAAGAAGAATATTTTGACTATTTAGCAACTTTTAAATTTGCAATTTGTCCTGAAGGTAATGGAATAGATAGTCATAGATTATGGGAATGTTTTTATTTTAAAGTAATACCTATAGTATTAGATAATACATTTATAAGAATTGTTAAAAATAAATATAAATTACCAATGATAATAATAAATGATTGGAATGATTTAATTGGAATGGAACTTAAATATGAAGATTTTGATAATTCTATTTTAGATTTTAATATTTTAAAACAAGAAATTTTTAATGATAATGATAATGGTAATGATAATGATAATGATAATGATAATGATAATGATAATGATAAACCTAAAATGACTTTAATTTATTCATTTATTGGAACTTTACCATCTTATACAATAGAAAGTATTTATCAAACAAGATTATTTTTTAAAGGTAATATTTATTTAATTATAGATGATTTAAATTCACAATATTTACCAAAATTAATTAATGATTATAATGTTATTATAATTAATTATAATGATGTTATTGATAATAGATTTATTGATACATATAATAAATATAAATATTTTTGGTATGGTTATGATTATATAGAAGGTTTAAAAGGTAGAGAATTATTATTAATACGGTCATATGAAAGATTATATTTAGTTAATAATTTAATTAAAAAATTTAAATTAAAAGATGTATTAACATTAGAAATTGATAATTTAATATATAGTAATCCTGAAACATTATTAAAAAATTTTAGAGAAGCTGGTGATTATACCGGTATGATAACAAGTGAAAATAATTATGGAATATGTTATATGTATATTAAAGACAATGTAAATTTATTACTTGATTTTATGATTGAATTTATTACAGATATAAATTATAGAACTAAATATGGTGGTATTAGTGAAATGAAAGCATTACATGCATTTCATGCAAAATATAATAAATTAGTATTATTACCTCAATTTTTTAATAGACCAAATATGCATATTGAAAATTATATAAACATTGATAAATTTAATGATACAATATTTGATGGTAATGGACATGGTATTAAATTATTTGGAAGAGATAGTTATCATAAAAATCCATTAACTGATTTATATATAAATGAATTAGATGATACTATTAAATATAAATGGGAAAAAAATAATGATGGTTTATTAATTCCGTATTTATTAGATACAATTAATAATAAATGGTTATTAATAAATAATCTTCATATACATTCTAAAGATTTAATAAAAGGTTTATCAAAACCATTAGAATAAATAAATTTGTATTAATTTTTTACTATTTATATAAAAAATGATACTTTCATTTATAATTATTTTTACCCTGTCAAACAAAAGAATATTCGATTAATTGATAGTGTCATTGCAATGTCCAACAACGCCAAAACTGCTGTTCGTGTTTCCTCCAACTCCTCCAAGCCTCTTCATCATATTAAAGAGAATTGTGAGTTAATTGAGAACATCATCAAGAGTTTACCTGAGATTTCAGACTTGAAGGAACAATACGACCCTAAGAAAACGAGAACTTGTAGACATAATTGTCTCTGTTATGAAGTGGAATGCGGATTTGCGCATACATTCACTATAGAGGCAAGGAAGAAAATAAGAAAGACGTTTTTGAAAGAAACTAAGGCGAAGAACATGAAGGATAAAATCCAAAGTGAGATTGCTAAGTTGGGGGAGGAAGGTTTCGCGAAGTCGTGGGGAGATTATTAAAACAGTCTTCAGAAGGGAGGAATATATGGCAAAAATTAATTTTTTGTCATTTAATATTATGATTTAATTATTTAATATATATGGTAATAGATACATTGCTATTATTAATATTATTATATTTGTATTTGTATTCATTTTTTGTAGATAATTAAATAAAAGACATGCTGTTATTATCATTAAACTATCTCCAATTATTGCTTTATATGATATTTCATTTGCATAAGATTTGAAAGTATCAATCATTCTATTTTTTCCTTTTGGTATTATTGTTATCATTAAATAAAATAGTATATCATGTATAATTTGTATTATTAACGCTAATATTATGAATTTAATTAATGAAAATTTTTCAAATATATAATAATATAATTCAATTGTTATTATTAATACAATAACAATTATTAATACATCAGCAATTATAGCAGTTAAATGATATGTTTTATACCAATATTTTAATACCTCACTTTGTAATAATCCTAAATTTGATAAAAAAAGAAAAATTAAATCAGTTATTAATACTGCATTTAATAAAGGTAAATAATCTTTAATAATCATCTTTTAAAATTTTTATTTTCTTTATCTTTATTCAAGAATTAAAATATTCTTTTGCAAATTCATCCATATTTTTTCTGCCCATTGAAAGATTACATGTAGAACATATAGGTTTCAAATTATTAATATTAGTTTTACCACCATTTATTTCAGATATAATATGACCACAATGAAATTGCATTTGCGTAATAAACCTATCATTGCAACATAAACATTTAGTTTTACCAATTTCTTCACCAATATATTTATTCCACACAGATATTTTTACAGCAATTGGAATATTTCTTTTTTTATATTTAATTTCTTTAATTACTTCTTCTTCTTCTTTCTTAATTTCTTTAATTACTTCTTCATTCTTAATTTCTTTAATTACTTCTTCATTCTTAATTTCTTTAATTACTTCTTCTTCTTTCTTAATGTCTTTAATTACTTCTTCTTCTTCTTTCTTAATTTCTTTAATTACTTGTTCTTCATTCTTAATTTTCTCATCAAAATGTTTTTCTAGTTTTATTTTTAAATTTTTGTTTAAGTCATCTAATTCTTTAAAAATTAGTTGCATTGAATAAATAGGTTGTTCATTAAAAATATTCATATTTTCTTTTAATAATTCAATTGCATTCGGATTAGATGATAATAAATCCCAATGAATTTTATTCTTATTTTCTTTTAATAATTCAATTGCATTTGGATTAGATGATAATAAATGCCATTTAATTTTATTCATATTTTCTTTTAATAATTCAATTGCATTTGGATTAAATGATAATAAATCCCAATGAATTTTATTCTTATTTTCTTTTAATAATTCAATTGCATTTTCATTAGATGATAATAAATACCAATCAATCTTATCTTTATTTTCTTTTAATAATTCAATTGCATTTTTATTTTTAGATAATTGTTTCCAATTAATCTTATATTTATTTTCTTTTAATAATTCAATTGCATTTGGATTTGATGATAATTGATACCAATTAATTTTATTTAGATTTTCTTTTAATAATTCTATTGCATTTGGATTTGATGATAATTGACCCCAATTAATTATATTTGGATTTTCTCTTAATAATTCTATTGCATTTGGATTTGATGAAAGATAATACCAATTAATTATATCTTTATTTTCTTTTAATAATTCCACAGCATTTAGATTTTTAGATAATTGTTTCCAATCAATCTTATCTGGATTTTCTTTTAATAATTCTATTGCATTTGGATTTGATGATAATTGAGACCAATCAATCTTATTAGGATAATATTTAAGAATGTCAATTGCATTTGGATTTCTAGATAAATATGACCAATTAAATTTTAATAAATTTATTTCACACATGATAAATATAAAACTTTCATCATATTATCATTTTTTATAAAAAATCAAAACTTATTTAAAGAGATTAATGCAATAATCTTATATCAATATTATGGCATTAATTGAAGAAAAAAAATATAATAATATTAATTTTATAACAGGAGATAAGCTTCAATTAATAACAGATTTAATTATATGTTTACCAGATAATATATATAACCATCCTTGGATATGTGCAAAAAATAATCATTTTTTAGATATCAATACTATAAATTCTAATTTTGATAATCCTAAATATATTTATGTTTATCCTGATTGTTATGAAATTTTTAAAGATAAATTACAATTTTTTAATAATCCTTTTGTTTTACTTTCTAATAATTCTGATAATTCGGTAGATGATAACATAGAATGTAATTATATTGCAAATCATCCTAAAGTTATTAGATGGTTTGCGCAAAATTTATTATGGAAACATCCTAAAATAGAAATGATACCTATAGGATTTGCAAATGAACGTTGGAAACATGGAAATCCAACAGCAATATCAAATACTATTAAAAATTTAGATAATATTGAAAAAACAAATGATATATATTTCCATTTTTGCATACAAACTAATTTTGAAAAAAGAAATGATTGTTATATGAAATTAAGAGATTATATTCCAATTTCTGATATAAAAATGGAAGAAGATTATTTTGATTATTTAGCAACTTTTAAATTTGCTTTATGTCCAGTAGGTAATGGTGTAGATACATATCGTTTATGGGAATGTTTTTATTTTAAAGTAATACCAATTGTTATAGATAATAATTTAATAAGATTTATAAAAGAAAAATATAACTTTCCAATGATTATATTAAATGATTGGACCGATTTATTAGGAACAACAATTACATATGATTATTATGATAATTCGAAATTAGATGTTAATATTATAATAGAAGAAATATTAAATTCTTATGATAAATATATAAATTAGTAATTATAATCAATCTTAAATCATATATAAAGAAAATATTATAATTTCTTTATATAAATATTTGAAATGTCTAATCCTATTTTATCGTCTTATAGATTAGGTGATTTAGTTATTTTATCCAATTTAACTGAATATGAAAAAGAAAAATTATGTTTAGAACATCCAAATTCATTTGGAGATGAATATATTAAATTAAATTTACCTAATACTATTTTTACTAATAAAATTGAAAATAAAATTAAAAATATAACATCAATTGTTTCTAATTTTATCAATAATAATGATTTATTTCCTTCTGATATAGAAGATAGTATTGTTATTCATATTAGATTAGGTGATGTTTTAGCAGGTTTAAATAATTGCGAAACTAGTAAAAGACCATTAGATATTGATTTTTTACAATCTATTATTGATTCTATTAAAGAACCTTATAAAAATATTTATATAATTGGTAAATCTCATTATGGTTCAAGTAGTTTTGATATTGATAAATATGATGAATGTAAATTATTATCCGATAAATATTTAAATGATTGTCTTGCTAGATTTAATGCAATTCATTTTAATTCAAATAATCCAGATATAGATTTATGTTGTGCAATCAAATCTAAATTATTTATTCAAGGTAAAGGAAATTACAGCAAACTTATCTTAGAAATAAGAAAACATTTAAATTTAAATTCAATAGAAACAAATTATGATATTTATTATTAAATAAATGCACTCCAATCATTATTTATAATATTCATTTTATGTATAAATTTCATTTTATACATTTCTCTCCAATAAATGCATTTATCAATACTAACATTAGATATTAAATTATTTTTTTTAACTAATAAACTTAATAAACTTTGGTCATGTCTATGTTCATAAAAATTAGGATGATTTGGAATAATTGAAGGTGTATCATCAATATTATGATAATCTTCACACATATAATCATAAATTGATTTAATTAAATCTCGTGTTTCTTTACATACATATATAAGTTGTATACACGAAGGATATTGGTCGGTATACAATAAATCACTATTTTGCATATTTAATTTATGAATGACATCCATTTTATTTAATGTTATTTCAGGTAGTGATTTAATTCGAAGGCAAAAATATAATAATTTTTTTTCTTTAACTATTTCTAAATAATCTAATAAATATTGTTTTTCTTCCAATACTATTTTAGTTTCTGCATCTAAATATAATATTATATCTCCATCATTTAATTTTTCCATTTCTTTCATAATTAAATAAGGTTTCCAAATCCAATAACCAAAACCTCTTTTATTTTGTTTTATAAATTCTCCATGTTTATCCCAAAAAGGTTTATCATTAATTAAATGATTTTCTGTATAAACATTATTTTCATCAAAAATATCTAATTCTTTAATTTGCTCTGATAGACAATTAGCATGATATATATGTTGTCGTTCATTATTATCACTGCCAAAAGTTAAAAATACTTTTTTCATTCTTATTTTTTATATAAAAAAATTCTTTATATAAAGATTTAATCATTAGGCATTTCAATAAATGCTTAAAAAATATAACGATAAAGATTATGAATTATTATTTGATAAAAGGATTGATGTATTTGTAACTCCTTTTCATAATGATTTATTTATGATGCGAATTATGTTAAATTGTTTAGAAAAAACTGAATATTTTATCGAAACCGGTTTATATTTGGCTTATACTTCATATTTTGTTGCTAAAAACTATCCAAATGTTAAATGTTATTCATGTGATAATAATTCACATTTTTTTGATTTGGCAAAAAATAATATTGGAGAACTTGATAATTTAAAAACAGAATTAATTTGTTCTCCATTAGCATTATATGAATTAAATAAACATTATAATGATGATGCATTATTTGATAAAAATATTGTATTTTGGATTGATGCGCATTTTTATGAATATTGTCCCTTAAATGATGAAATTGATTATATCACACAAAATTTTAAAAAATTTACTATGTTTATTGATGATTTTCGCATACCTTATGATGATAAATTTAGAAATGATGGAGATGGTTTTACAATTGAAAGTATAACTCCTTATATTAAAAATAAAGACAAATTAAAAATTTATATGCCTTGTTATGATTCAAATCATCCGGATTGTAATAATATTCATGAAAATGGCGAAACTCCTGTTGGTTATTGTATAATTACAACAGAAACTATAGAAACTTATGATTATCTAAGAGAAATTCATATTTAACTTTTAATAAAAATCTAATAATTTTTTTATTATATATATATTTATTAATATATAATGGCTAAAAATGATGAATTATTTAATAAAATAATAAAACTTAAAATAAATAGATCTAATGATTTAAGTTCTTTAAAAAAACAATTTGAAAATATATTTGATTTGTTAAACAATTATTTGGAGGATAACAAGTTAATTATTGGAGAACAAGCATATGAAGATAATATAATATTAAAAAATTTTTTACAGAAAAACCAAGAAGTTCTTTATTACGTCTTTTACCACTAAAACCATCATATAAACATACTAGAAAAGATAGAAAAATAAATGATACATATATTAATATTTCTAATATTTTTATATTAGCAACAAAATATGAAGAATTCATTAGTTTTGTTAGAACAAATTCAGAACAATTTGATATTACATTAAATAATAAATTTATATTATTATTAATAAAATCAGTTATTTATTATTACCAATATCATTATTATATTCAGAAAATTAATGATAAACCTCATTTAGTGTCATATGATGATTTCATTGATGATGTAATTACTGAATATAATGATTTTATATTCAGAATTTATAATGATGCAAGAAAAACACCAATACCTACAATTAATAAGGATATGAATGCACAAAAACTTAATAAATTTTTATATAAATTTACATTACGTAATTTTATAAAATATAATATAAAAAATGCTGCACATTTAGATAATTATGATATATATACAAACACTTTATCAGATGAATTAATGTATGATATATTTACTAATTTTGAGATTGGTTCTTTTACGACTAATAATGATGATATTTTAAGATTAATATATTTAATCAAAAGTTTAAATTCTAATAATGTAGAAAAAACGGATTATGTAACAATACCTCAATATGAGGGTATTTGTTGGTTTATTGCATATCTGACATGTATTTGTTATAGTGATAATAGTAAAAAATTACTATCATTTAAATTAAAAGACGCTAAGATGAAAAGTATTATTGATGGATATTATGATATGCCTGACCCTGATATACAATTTATTAAATTTGTTAATAATATTTTAACAAATATAACATCTAATTTTATAAAATATGAAAATTTAGATGTTATTTCGGATGATAGTAATTATAAATGTAATTTATATAAAACTTTACAATCAGAACCTTTTAATTTATTACAAAATATTTATTATAGCTATAATGAAGAAATTCGGTCATTACTTGAAAAAATAATAAATACTTCATTAATAAATTCTTACAAAGAAGAATTAGACAAAATGGAAATAAAAGTAAATGCATTATCTGATAAAATTCCTAAGGAAAAAGAAGATATTATTAAAAGATTTAAAAATCATTTATTGGAGAATTATAGACGCCAATTTATAGAAAAACTATCAAGAAAAGGCACTTATGAAATAGAACCTTATGAAACAATTCCTAAGCTAACAGAAATTGAATTAGAATATTCATTTTTAATGAATGCATATATACAAAAATTAAATAAAGGAAATGATTCAAGTGAATTAACAAAATTAACAAAACAAGATAATATTGGAATATCTTCTGAAGATGAAATATGTTATAAATTATTTTATAAATATTTAGATATTAATTGTTTTTATTTAATTAAACATAATAATATTTTATATATTCCAATTGACACAACTAGTTCTGAAAATCCAGATGTTATATTAATATCTGTTTTTGGTATAACTAACAAAATTTATAAAAATAGTTATAATGTTTTTGAAGACGCATCTTTATTACAACATTTAGGAGATGAAGAAATTAGTTATAATAGAAATACATATATATTGGATTATCTTATTATATCAGCGACTGATTTAAATACAGGTGATGGCGTTGACCATATGATAAGTTGCATTAGATATAATAATGAACAATATCATTATGATTCAAAACATTTTATAACAAAAATAAATTGCAAAGACGCATCAATTAGAATACCATGTCCTTTAGTTAGAAAAGAATGGATAAGTGATAAAGAACATAAAAACTACTGTTCAAATAAATGTCATTATGCTTTAATAGAAGAAAAACATAAAAATACAAATATAAATGAAAGATGTTATTCAACCAAATCAAATTTCATTTATGGATATGTCAGAAAAATTTAATTTACTTGAATAGAAAAAACAATTTTAGAATAAATTCACTATAAAATATTGCTTATTTATATGATAAAATTACATTTATAAACAAAGATATAATTATAATACTGGATGCTTCAAATGGATTTCTAAAAGATGAATCAAATAATTCTTTTAGATAATCAATTATTTTTGGTAATATAAAATAATGTTCATGATTTTTCATAATAAGAAAAGCTTTCAATGTTTCATCATTTGTTTCTAAATAAGATAAATATAAATTATTTACATTTGAAAATTTATCAATATTACTAGTAATATATACATTTTATTAATAACAAATGTCTTTTTTTCCTTAAATAGGTATTATATTATTCAAATATTATTTAAAGATAAAAATAAATAATCTTTATATGAAATTTCTATTATTTGGACATAAGGGTTGGATTGGCAAGCAATTATTCGAACTATTAAAATTAAATTCGGATGTTGAAATTATAACTACTGATATTAGAGTTGATAATTATGATGAAATAGAAAAATTTATAATAAATACAAAACCAGATAGAATTATTTCAGTAATTGGTAGAACTTATGGTGATAATATGAATTCTATTGATTATTTAGAACAGAAAGGAAATTTAAAGATTAATATAAATGATAATCTTTATTCACCTCTTAATTTAGCATTAATTTCAAATAAATATAATATTCATTTTACTTATATGGGCACAGGATGTATATTTAATGGTTATGAACAAGAATATACCGAAAATAATGAGCCAAATTTCTTTGGTTCTTCCTATTCAATTGTTAAAGGATTTACAGATAAAATAATGAAAAAATTTGACAATACTTTGAATGTAAGAATAAGAATGCCTATTACAGATGATATAACTTCAAATAGAAATTTTATAAATAAAATCATTAATTATAAAAAAATTTGCAGCATGAATAATTCAATGACAGTTTTACCTGATTTATTACCATTAATGATAGATATGATAATGAAAAAAGAGATTGGAACAATAAATTTAACTAATCCAGGATATATATCACATAATGAGATATTAGAATTGTATAAAGAAAATATAAATCCTGATTTTAAATGGGAAAATATGACAATAGAAGAACAAAATAAGATATTATTATCAGAACGTTCAAATAATATCTTAAATACTGAAAAATTACAAAAATTATATCCAGCTGTTAAAGATATTAAAACATCAATTAAGGATTTATTTCTTAATATAAATCCTTGTTTTATCTAAAATTATATATTTTTTCTTACCATCATATCTAACCTTACGTCTATAAACTTTATTTTCAAATTTATAATTAATAAATTCATTTTTATTTTTTCCACCAAACTTAATTGCTAAAAACACATTTAATGTATCTATATTTGGAGGTTCATCGTCATATGTAATTATATCTTCATTTAACTTTTTAGATATATGATATAATTTTGCAATATAAAATAATAATTTTTTAATATTAATACATTTATCAGTCTCGTTATTATAGACACATTTTTGTTCATTTTTATATATTTCTAATATATTTTTATAAAACATTAGAAAATAATTGTCAGTTTTATCTTTGGTAGATTGTTTAGTTTTTTCTGAAAAATTTAATATTGAAAACATGGTACTAAGTGATTTTTTTTTAACTTCTTTAACTTTTTTACCTTCAATAATCGTAGGAGTATTAATTAATAGTTCAAAATTCTCATTAATTTGATAGTTATTTATTTTATTCATTAATAAAATAATATTTGAACAATAATCTTCTATTTTATTGTTATCTTCTATTGTAATATATTTTGTAATATATTTTGTAATAATATCTTTAAATTTTTTAATATTAGGTTGATATTTAATTATATTTAAAGATTTTTCAATAGCATTTAAATGATTAATAATTTCTTTTACACCTTCGCTACTAGCATTTAAATGATTAATTTGTTTAATTATATTTTCTTTTTTGGGTTGTCCATTTGCTGTTTTTAATTCCGCTTCTTTTTTTAAAATATCGTTAGCTAAACATTTTTCAAAAAATAAATAAGAACTTATATACGACTTTACATCAGACATTATTAAGCTATCAATATCAATATTAGTTTTAATATTTATTAAAAAATATTTGATATTTTCATATAATTTAATGTGTAATTTATAGTTATATTCATAATCTTTAATATTAAATATCTCTATAGCATTTATTAATATATTAATAATATTCATAATATCATAATTATCATCATTCATTCTATATTCTGCTATCTTAGCTTTAAAATCATTAATATATATAATATTATCATCCACCTTACTAATATTACTAAATATACGTGCATATTGCGTATTATTTCCTGGAGTACATTGATTTTCAGAAGTAGTCATTATAATAAACTATTTTATTATAATAAAAAAAATTATTAATTTAAAATTATAGATAAAACGTTAGAAACTATATTTCTTTTTTCAATATTTATTTTTTTGGTAAATATACCTTTATTTTTAGATAAATTAAAATAATCAATTTTATCTTGATTATCTCTTAATAATTCCATTGCATTTGTATTTGATGATAATATTTTCCAATCAATTTTATCTTGATTATCTCTCAATAATTCAATTGCATTTTTATTCATAGATAAATAATCCCAATTAATCTTATCAACATTATCTTTTAATAATCCAATTGCATTTTTATTCATACATAAATTATCCCAATTAATTTTATCTTTATTTTTCTTCAATAATTCAATTGCATTACTATTCATTGATAAAACATTCCAATTAATTTTATCTTGATTTTTTTCTAATAATTCAATTGCATTTTTATTTAAAGATATATTATACCATGAAATTTTATTTGGATTTTCTTTAAGAAGAGGCATTGCATTTTTATTAAATGATAACATATCCCAATTAATTTTATCAAGATTTTCTTTAAGAATAGGAATAGCATTTTTATTAAATGATAACATATCCCAATTAATTTTTTTTGGATTTTTTATTAATATATGAATAGCATTTTTATTTAAAGATAATAAATTCCAATTAATTTTATCTTGATTATTATTTATTAAATGAATTGCATTCTTATTACCTGATATTTTTGACCAATTAATATAATATTCATTGTCATTTTCTAAATAATCAACACCATATTTATTTAATGATAATAAATTAATATGTAAATTATTAGGATTAATCCAATCTAATAATTCATATTTATCTTTAATTATAAAAGAAGCAATTAATGAACAAATATCTGTATTCATTTTGATAAAAATAAAATAATAATTTAAAAATTCATTTTTTTATTAGACACCAAAAGGTCGATGTTGAGGATGATCTTTTTCAAAAGTACCAATAATTACAATATCCGATGATATTAATTTATCTTGTTTTCTACCACATATACCATTTACGTTTGTTCTATTATTATATTTAATTCTATCTAATGTACGCACATTAAAAGCATTTTGATACTCATCTAATTTTTTCAAAGCAGGTGTAGTTAGTTGATCATTCCATCCTTTAGCATCAAGAACTAATGAATATGTTGGAAGTATTATTTCATATTCTTCAGGAAGTGCTGATAAAGAAGAAACAAATAACATATTACATCCAGGCATAATAACTGCTCTATATAAATGCTTATCAGGATTTACATGTCTTCCACTATCAAGAGACTCATAAAAAAATTTAGCTTTATCAAAATCTAAAGATAATGATGTTATTCTTGATAAATAATAACAATTTAATGAATAATCAGGATTTCCCCCCATTGCATCCACCCTTGCATCCCAAGCATCAAGAGAAACATAATGATATGTAACACCTCTATAACAATAAATTGGCTTTTCAGGAGTTGGCATTTTTTTAATAATGTTATTTACATCTTCTTCAAATATATCTAAAATTTTTTCCCAATCTTCTTGTGTAAACAAGATTTTATTTCGGACATCTGCGACATCTCTACTATATCTTTCGTCAAGAGATAGTTCTCCATAATCACTAACAATATTTACCAATGTTTCCAAATTATCATTTATGTAAGTTTCAAGAGCATTAAATTCCCTCTTACTTTTTATATACTTTAATATTTGTGGTAAATATGCATTATCAAAATTCATTATATAATTTTTAGCATCTACTTTATATCTATTAAACCAATCGCTAGTTTTTAGTATTTTTGATGTTTTATAAGCTCCATAAAAAGGATTTGCAGTATAAGATGTATAATCGCGAATAGTCCATCTTTCCCCTGGTGTTAAGTTTGTATCAATAAAATCATTTTGTTTTGTCATAAACTCTGTTATATATTCTTGATTTTCATATAATTTTCTTTCAAAATCTATAACAATATCTTCATTATAGTTATATGCATCATATGTATATCTTAAAATATTACCTCGATTTCCATTAAATTTCCTAACTCCATTCGTTTGTAAATTTGTTATTTCAAATTTTTCTTCTGCAGGAATTTCGAGTGTTTTTTGTTCTCCAACTTTATCTTTATTACTAAATATAAATTTAAAAAAACTATCATATTTATTATAATCATTAGGAGTAATATGTAGCGCATCTATATTATTTAATATATTAGTTCTTATTTCTCTTATATTTTTACTTCGGACTATTGTTTGTATTAACGCTAAATCTTTATTTTCATAATCAGCAATTACATCAGGATCACCGCGGTCTTTTACATATTGAATATATTCCACTGCCTCTAAATTTGGGCCAGTATTGTCATATAGATGTTGTAATACACCTCCTCCTTTTGTCAACTTTTTCTTAAATTCATTTAAATTTTTTTCTATTATTAAAGAATTATCATTTAGCTTTGTTTTATAATCTTGAATTACTTTCTGATATATTTGTTGTATATCAGCATCAGTAGAATTATCATCAATTGTATCTATTGTATCTATTTTTGCATTTACTATATTTTTTAATTCACCTAATGAATTTTTATTAATTGTTTTAATCATTTCAACAATTTCTGTTTCAATATTAGGATAATTATTATTTAATATTAATTTATTAGCAGCATTCAGATTTATAAGTTTTATATCAAAAAAATGTTTCTCTATTGATATATCAGTAGATTTATTAGATAATACTACATCAGTTCCCATTTTCGGTTGAGTTCCAATATTTACGTTTAGACTACTATGTGAACTCACAGCCACCTCTGCTGCCCTTCCACCTTTTTTAGATTTATGTTTAATCATTATAATAATTAATAAGAAAATAATTATTTTTTTAATTAATACAAGCAATTTTATTGTTTTTATTAATAATATTATATAAATAGCCAAATAATGGCATTCCAAATACTTGGCTATTTATACCATTTGGACGATAAATAAAGTTTTCAATGATATATATATTTTTATTTTTGAGAACCATGCAATATAAATAAAAAGATGAATTATAATTTAAAAAAATATTTTCAGAATTATTAATAATATTAAGATTATTCTTAATATTTTCAATAGTATCTTGAAAAATTATTCCACCAATTTGATGAATAAATTTATGAACTTCATTATTATTATCATTATTATTATCATTATTAATATAAACATTTTTATATTTAGGAACAGTTAAATCTAAATTTTTATTAATAGTATTTAAATAAAAATTTAGATGATGATTATAATAATCATCTTTAATTAATCGATGGTGATAATATATTGAATATATTAAAGGTGAATAACATATATTATTATAATTATCGATATTATTAACAATTTCATTTTTAATATCAGGAAAAAAATTTGATAATAATGATTTTAAGATTTCATTATTATTAACTTTAGTTAGTATTTTTATATTATGTTCGATATTCAAATTAATTAATAAATTAATAAAAATAAAACTTTCATAAATTAAATGATATATATCATTTGAACCACTATCTAAAATAAAATAATATGATTTTTCGGGTTTATAATTAGAATTAGAAATATCATAACATTTATTAACTATTATATTACGTGTTGAAAAATTATATTTATAATTAATAAGATTTTCAATAATTAAAACATCATCATTATTATTTACTGACATTTATTCAATTATAAAAAATTATTTTTATATAAAGATAGATAATTATGTCTTTATATAAATGTACATAACTTATAATTATTTAAATACATGTAATATAAAAGAATTGGAGGGTATTGGGTCTCAATATCAGAAAATAATAACATTATATGCGGTAGCAAAAAAACATAATCTAAAATATATACATGTTCCAATTCCTGTAGGTCATAATGATAATAATGATGATGAATGGAATAATAAATGGGATAAGATGTTTAATTTTAAGAAACTTTCAAATAATGATGAGATTGATATTAATAATATTGAAAAAGAATTTATGGGAGATAATATATCATTTGATTATATTTTAAATAATAGAAATCCAAAAAAATTATATTTCTATTTTCATGTTTTTAAAATTGTTGATAAAAATCCTGATTATTATTTGAAAGAAATTCAAGATGATTTAATAAATGCATATAATGAATCAAATAATAGCAGAACATTAATATATGACAAAAATAAAATTAATATCGCAATTCACATAAGAGTTTTTAATGACAATGATACAATTTGCGAAAATATTAACTCTTATACATCATCAGACCGTAATTCCTCAATAAGATATTATTTCACATGTGAAATGTATGAAAAATTGATAACAAAGCTTAAAATACAATATCCTAATTCAGATATACATATCTTTTCACAAGAAAAATATTTTGATATTAAATTTAAAAAATTAAGAGAAATAGAAAATATTAATATTCATTTTGATGATTTAGATTTATTCGATACATTTAATCATTTATGTAAAGCCGATGTCTTAGTTATGGGTCTAAGTTCCTTAAGTATAATTGCAGCATTATATAATAAAAATACTGTAATTTATTTACCTTATTCAACACCTCCGTATTTAAAAACTTGGATTGAATATAAAAATTGATTTTGTTTTATTTAAAATGAAAATAAAAAATGTCGTTTATTTGTCCATTTACAAATTTAGATTTGCTAAATAAGGATGTTAATTATTTATTATGGGAAAGAATGATAAAATTTAGTTATACAATAAATCAAAAGAAACTTAATTATTTTTCATGTGAAAATAAGGAAGATTATATTGAATTGATTAAAAATAATAAAGATGATTATGAGACTTTAAAAGAAATATATGAAAATTATAAAGCAAAACAAAGATATGAATATTTAAAACTTGAAGAAGCAGAAAATATTAAAAAAAATAAGAAAGTATTAGAAAGTATTTATATTTTAGATGATAATCCTAAAATAATGATTAGATTAATGTCTGAATATTCAAATGATGTATTTGAATTATATAAAGATTATAAAATAAACGCTGATGAATATAAATCCGATGAACAAATTAAAGAATATATCGAGCAATTTATATTAACTTATCAGATTTATGAGATGTTAGAAGATAATATCTTAATAGGTTGTGTTATACATGCAACAAAAAAATTTAATATTGATACATTCTATATTCAAGAAATATTTATAAATGAAAAATATAGAAATAAAAAATATGGAACAATTTTATTTAATTATATAATTCAAAAATGTCCTGATGAATTAGATTATATATCATTTATAACAAAACCCGAAAATATAGCAATGTTTAAAATAGCAGCTAAATATGGTTTTGAATTGCAAAATACAAATATGTCATTATTTATATGTAAAAAAAAATAAAAATGATTAGTAATAATACTAATAATTTTACATATAAGATGTTAATGTTCCATGATGAAGGCATATGGTTTGAGGAGGAAGACCCGACAAGCGAATATTATAGACCTGAATGTTGCACGAATGTTTTTCTTGACCATGCAATCGGAAAATTTGACCATCTTAAAATCAATGATGATTATCAAGATGCTTATGATGATTATCATGATGATTATGATGATTATCAGGATGATTATCAGGATGCATATGAAGAATTCGACGATTATTAAGACAAAATAATCATCTTATATATAGCAAAGATTATTAAAGTTTTTGTTATTTTTTACGAAGTTAAACCTAAAGCCATATATAAATTATCAAAGTAATTATTTTTTTCCCAATATCCCGAATAATCTGAATTATCATAATTAATTGGATAGATATCATATTTCATTAGCCATAATCTTTCATGGGTATTAATATCTTCTACTAAACAACAATTATTAATAATTGTGATAATTTTAACTTTTGAATATTGTTTAATTGTTTTATGAAAATCATGTTTAACAATAAACGTAGCTTCTAAAATCGATGACATTATTTAATATAATAAAATTTAAGTTTTAAATAAATTATCATTTTTTTATTTAAAGTTATTTAATATTATCTTTAAATATAATGTCAACAGATGAAATTCGACCAGTTATTTTATGTATAGCAAAATTGGAAGGTAATTATATTGAGGAATTTGTTAAATTTCATTTGGCTCTTGGATTTTCTCATATATTTATATATGATAATGAAGATGAACCAACTTATAGAAAGATATTAAATAAATATAGTGATAATCAAATAACAGTAATTCATTATCCAACAAAATATCAACAAATGAATGCATATTATCATTTCATAAATAATATTTTATTTAATTCCAATATTACACATGTTGCATGTATTGATGTTGATGAATTTATTGTATTAAAACAACACAATAATATTAAAGATTTTATTAAAGAATTTATTGTTGGTGATTGTCAAGGAATTGGAATGAATTGGCGTTTTTTTGGTTCTTCAGGACATACAGAAGCAAAAACTGAAGAACCTTTAACAAAAAGATTTACTTTATGTCAAAAAGATGGCAATGTGCATATTAAAACTTTATTTAAAAAAGATAATTTTGTTAGATTTAATACAATGCATGATGTTATATTATCAAATGGATATATTAAAAATACAAATGGACAAATAATTAATGGTCCTTTTAATCATAATGTAGATTTAAGTTATATTCAATTAAATCATTATAAATGTAAAACATTAGAAGAATTTAAATATATCAGTTCAAGAGGTCAGGCAGATAGAAATGTAATACCTCCTGACCCTATTAAAAATTTTGCTCATTATGATATAAATGAAGTTGAAGATTTGACAGCACATGATTTTTATTCAAAAATCTAAACATAAAAAAATGATTATATTTTTGAATAAAGATAAACAAAAAACAAAACTAAAACCAATGTCTGAAGAATTATTTTTAAATATAAAAAAATGTATTGAAAACAATGACGGAGATAAAACAGAATTAAAAAAATCAATTAATAAAATAATTGATAATCATTTTAAAGTTAAAAAACCTTTAACCGAATATAATATTTTCATCAGAGAACAAATGTTATTATTAAAAGATAATAGTGAAATTGCACCAAAAGACAAAATGACTTATATAGTTAAATTATGGAATGACAAAAAACAAGCAATTTTAAAAGAAAAATATCCTGATAATAATGGTTTATCATATGGTTCAAGAGGATATAGAAAAGCATTACAATGACAAAAATTTACATTTTGTCATTATAATAATTGAATGATTATTTACATATCATCATCAAAATCATCATCAGCATCTGCTTCAACATCTTCAGCCGCATTTCCTTTTTTTGCTCTCCACAATGATGCAACATGTTGCATTTTTGCTTTAGCAGTCATTGTTTCATCCTTCAAAATAGCCATTTGCTCCTGAAAGAAGATGTTATATTCAGATAACTGTCTTTTCTTCTTAGGTTCTTCACCTAAGTTTTCAACAGCTGCCTTCTTATTTTGCTTTTGCTCTGAATAATATTTAGAGACAGCAGCATTAACATCTTTCTTCGTTGGTGCGATGGTTTGCTCATCCATTAATTTCGCAATTCTTGCAATTAATTTTTGATGCTGGTCCATCTCTGTATCCATTTTGATAATAGTAATAATTTAAAAGCATATTATCATTTTTTAATATTAATTGTTTATAATACTACAAATTTATATTTATTTTTTATTTTTATCCTAATGACAAAAATAACTTTGTCATTATATTGAAGATATTCAATTACTTCTTATCCTTGGCTGCACCACCTCCTTTAGCTCCACCGCCATTTTTAGGAGTATATTTTGCTTTATTCTCCTGTTTTTTTGGCGGTTCAGGCACTTTCACTGGTTCTTCCACTTCTTCTTCAGAATGAGCGTCAGTTTCCGGTTCAGGTTCAGACAATGCTTCCTCGAATTTATCTTCTTTTTTTGCTTTCCACAATGCGGCAACATGTGCCATTTTTGCTTTAGCGGTCATGCATTCATCCTTTTCCATATCTTTTTCAGAATCCTTGAGAATAGCCATCTGAGCTTTGAAGAAAACATTATAAGCGGTTGGTGCACGCTTAGGTTTATTTTCATCAACAACAGTTTTTTTCTTCTTAAGAGCATAGAACTTAGCAACAACAGCTGAAACATCTTTTTTTGATGGTTCTTCTGTTTGTTCTTCCATTAACTTTGCAAAACGGTCAAGAAGTTTGTTTTGGTCTTCCATAATTCTGAATTATTTAGATGAATAATCTTTAATAATGATAAATCATTTTTATTTAAATTTGCAAATAATATAATACAAAATTATATTATATACAATATAATAGAATTATGAAATTTGAGTTAGCATCAGTTTTAAGAAAAAAAAATGCTGAAAGAATGGCATTACGTAGATTACCACCTAATTTAATCAAATTAGAAACACATAAATTATTAACATCTACAATAGATTTAAATAATTTATTATGTGAATTATTAAATACACCTGAATATAATACTATATTTAATGAATTAATAGAAAAAATAAATTTTGAATTTGATAAAGTTAAAAGAGCAAATCCTGAAACAATATATGAATATTTATTAATGGGGTCAAAATCTTGGAATATTTTTTTCAAAGATTTCTATGATTTAAATATATTATCACCATATGAAAAATCATCTATCCATAATACGACAGGTGATTTAATGTATTTTATAAATAATAAAATTTTTGTTGATGATTTATATAAAACAATTAAAAAATTATTAAAAGAAGAAATTGAACCAATTGTTGATGCTATAACAAATTATTTAAATATAGATGATAAATTAAAAAATGTTTATATAACAATTGAAGAAAAACAATGTATTAATGGTAAAAATACATTATTTCCATCAAAACAATTATTTGTAAAATTATATATAAATGATTCAGTTCCTCAACCAAAAATAAGAAAACCACAAACACAAACTTATGCACAAGCAAAAAAAGATGCTCAAGTAGCAGCAACTAAAGCACAATCAAAAAAACAACGTTCAGAACAACTAAAAGCGACAAGAAAACAGAATAAAGAAGAATTAGCAAGACAATTAGAAGAAAAAAGACAAAGTGAAGCAATCGCAAAATCACAGGCTATTTCAAGCAGAGCTTTAAGAAGTGCAAATCGTGAAAGTAAAAAAGGAGGTGCGAAAATAGAACCTTTTGATAAAATAATAATATCAGTTAATTTATATTATAGTGAAAATTCAACAATTACCGAAGATACTTTATTAGTTAGAAATATATCAAAATTAATTCAAAGATATGATGGATTAAATTATTTAAATTTAGCAGGATTGTATATATTTTTACAATTAGGAAAAAAGAAAATATTTATACCAAAAGGTTATAATATTTTAAAGATACGTGAAATAATATTTGATAAAATAGTATTAATAAATGATTATAAAATACCAACATTAAAAATGATAGCAGACCAATATTATGAAACATTTAATGGAACAGCTGTATATGATAAGTTATTTCATGATGATTTATCAAAACTATATGCATTATCATATGAACCGATTGCAATGATAATAAATAATATGGAGATTGAAATAATAGAAACATTAAGACGTTATATTAATAAAACAATGAAAAATATAAATGACAAAATACAAGAAATAAATAATAATATTGGTTTATTTGTTGTTGGTGGTGATGCATTAAGACGTTATAAAAATGATATCTCAGTAACAAAAGATATTGATTGCAAAATATATATTCCTCAATCATTATTATCAGATGATTTAATTAAAGAAACTACCAATGTAATAATTGATGAATTATTAATATTGGCATGCTATTTAATTGAAAATACTGATAATATATTTAAGGATGTGGAATATAAACATGAAAATGAATTATATAAAATTACTTATATATTATCAAATGGAAAAGACAATGATGAGAAAAATTTTAAATATAGACAACTTTTTAAAAATCCATTTCCGGTAGATTTATTTTCATTGGATTATAGATGTATAATAAATGTTGAAGTTAAGGATAATAAACTAAACCCTTCAATGAATACAAAATTTAGTTATAATTATGATATAGCATTTTTAGATGTAGTTCTTCAAACAATAGAAGTTTCTGGAGATGCTAATGATTTTTATAAAAGTATTGCAGTATTATCAAATGATATTCCCATTAGTACATTAGAATTTTTATTAAATGATTTGAAAAATACTTATAATAATGATGATTCATCACTATTACGTTTTATTGGTGGTAAAATAAGAAAAGATTTTAATAGATATAATGAAGTTGTCAAATTACTTAATAAAAAAATTTTTAAATATTCAGATGAAGGAGAAGAATTAATAAAAGAAAAACTTCAAAGTGCTGAAGATGATAATTTATATATATTAAGATATCGACCTATCGAAGAAGATGAAGAAGCAACAGATATAAAATTACCAGTTTTATTTGAAACTTCTAAAACAAATGTTGATGAATTATTTTATGCACGAGGACAGTTGGATTTAATATATGATTTTGAACAACCAACCGAAAAATTTTATAATTTTTATAAAAATTGCTATGAACACTCAATAATCAGAAGAAAAATAGATTATGGTTTTAATATTAAAACATTAGAAGAAAAATCAAGACAACGATTAGGTGGCACAAAATCACCTTTCAAATTTAATTATAAATCTTCAAAACTAGAAGAATTAGAAAAAGAAGATTTAGATGAAATTAAAGAATTGGAAGAGAAATATATATATGATGACAAACAAGAAGAAATTGAACAAAAAGAAATTGAAGATTTAGAATATGATTATATAAATAATATTATGGTTTCTAAATATAAAGATTTACAAGAACCTAAAAAAAATATATTAAGAAACTTCTATGAAAATATTGATACTAATATAGATACAACCTTTTACGAAAATATTAAAAAAACTATTTTAAATAAATTTGATGAAAATATTATACTTTCTAAAGCTAAAAAATCTAAAGCTAAAAAAATCTATGATTTTATCATAAATAGTAAAAAAATAAACTGACGCTCCTAGAAGGGTTCGAACCTTCGACCTAACGGTTAACAGCCGTTCGCTCTAACCAACTGAGCTATAAGAGCATGATTATATATTCAAAATTATCCTTATATATATTTTTAATTTAAAATGAATGAATATTAATAAAAAAATGATTTAATTTTTATTTAAAAAAAATCATATGCAACAAACAATGCACCGAGTTATGATTAATATGGATAGAGAGAAACGAGCTCTTTTCAATAGCATCAAAAGATTAGGTATTGCAGAAGACGGAATTATTTATGGTGGAATGGTCAGGGATGAAATCGTTGCGACTTATTACAAATCAGTATTTGATGAGTTTATAAGTTCGATGAATCCAAAACCATATGACAAATTCTGGGATACATCTTTCCATCCGGAAAGCATGAACCGGACTTTAATTCCTGAAGACATTGATATCTATTTTAAGACGAATGAACTCGCAACATCATTTATTGAGAAAATCACAAATTTTACAAAATTATATGATGGTCGCATTACAGTTCAAAATGTTCCAAGAACTCATGGATTAGCCTATGGAAATAATTTAACTCATAAAATAGTGCGATTATTCTTTCGAACAGGTCGAACCTTCTCTTTCATGGGTCATAAGATTGATATAAAAATCGATATGATTATCAACACGACCGAGCAAATTATCGAACCTCCATTCCTTTGCGCTGATTTCACCTCGAATTTATTCGTGATGGTTAAATCATTTGTTGGAAATTATGATATTCGATTGTCAAATACAACTGGCACAAAATTGGATGTTATGTCATTCGTTGCTAAAAATCGCATTGAAAGTCAAATCATTGATGATATTGTCAATGGCAGGACTGAATTCATTAGAAACGTTGAATCATATAATTCAGAGTATATCAACGGAATGCGTATTCTAAAAATGATATCAAAGCCGAACCATCCTTATAAAATTACAAATCTTCTATTTCGTGAAATATCAACTTCGGACAATACGCAAAATTGCGACATATGCCTGGATTTAATCACGGCTCATAGTACTTCAGGACCATTTATCGAAATAATTACAAACAAACATGCATCGAATGTCATGCATAAGAAATGTTTCATTAGTTATTTGGAGAAAGAAGTCGGGAAAAAATATAGAAGAAATGACATGGAGCATAGCGAATGCAGATGCACACGGCGCAATTCTTTCAATTTTAAGGAAAGTTTCAAGCACTCGTCATTGTATAAATAAGAATATCGTTATTATATAAAAGCAAAATGAACTTTTTGTTTTTTTATTATTTAATTTTATTAAATTGTATATGGGATTTTTTATGTGGATTTGCAATATTATTTAATTATTCAAAATTATCAAATATACATACAAATATATTGATAGATGAAAAAAATAAAGAAAATAACGCAGCCAAACATTTAATGGCGTATTTGATATTATATTGGGGTTCAATGCGTTTTATTGGTCTTATTTATGATATAAAGAGCATAATAATATTTTCTTATATATTTGAGGGATTGGTATTTTTATTTGAATCATATTATTTCAATATGATGGATAAACAACAATCATTAATAATATCATTGGTATCATTTGCAATAGCATTTGCATTATTATTATATTATTAAGCAACTACAATATTTTTAGTCATATTATATAATATATCCATGTTATATAATATTTTATCAATTTTATGTTTATGTTCATTTGCATAAATATTATAAAATGTTAATGATTGGCTTTTACTTCGTGATTTATTATATATATATTTTTCTTTATCTTCAACAATAAATTTTAAATATTTATATATAATTGGTATTATAATATAGTTTGTATTAAAATAATATTTTATTTTTTTGTCAATTATTTCTTTAATTAATTCTGAGTTATCGCTATTAACATTAAAAAATTTATTAATAGTTTTAAACATTTTCATGGTTCTTTCATTAAGAATATTGTTAAAATGTGTTAATATATACATTATAAAACCAATATCTCCTAATATATTATTTATTACCCCTTCTCGTTCTGGATTTTGAGCACTATTGGGTTTTAAAAATTTACCAAATGGTAATTCATCTCTTATAATATCAACAAATACATCTTTATTATAATAAAATATTTCACTAGTTCCATTTACTGATGTTTTTAATTTTCTATATAACGCAAGTATTTTTCTATGCTTCATATCTTTGAGTTCTTTTTCAGTATATTGTCTATCCGATATAACAGGACGGCTTGCCCTTACTGGTCTAAAACGAGGGTTGTTTTCTATTCTTTTAATTTTATTTGATAAGTTTCTTGTATTTGCAGCAGGAACAGGAACAGCAACAGGAACATGAGAAGTAGAAGGAGAACCTATTCTAAGTTTTTTACCTGGATTTTGTCCAGATGAACTTCCATTTGTTCTTTTACCAGACCCGCGAATAGATTTTGGAGAACGTGAACCACCTACACGGGGAACATATATTGTTTTAAATTCATAAAATATTGTATCATTTGCAGGTGTAGTATCATAAACTTGTGCTAAATTTAAATTTAATTGTTCAATAGCTAAATTATTTTTATTTATTGCTGCATCAAGTTTAACATATAATTCATTATAAGTAAAATATGAATTGTCAGTATTAAATAAATCATTAATTTCTTCATTTGTATATAAATTATTTAATGCTTTAGCAATATTATCTTTTTTTATTTGGTCTACTTGAGTTGCATGAGTTGTTTTTGAAATAAATATATATTGTAATATAATTGATGAATAATAAGTATATAATGTTTGTGATAGTTTGTTAGTTGTTTCAAATAAATTATAATCAATTATATTTTCTTGGTTGCTTGCAAAATCTTGTTCATTTTTATGATTAGAACGATAATAAATAAAATCATCTTTAATCTTTTGAATAAAAGCAGTATTTTCTATACTAAATGATGATTTTAAATAAACAATAGTATTATTTGGGTCATTCATAGTATTATCAATATGTTCTCTTAATATATCTAAATTATGTTTAATTTCTGCATATACTGCTGCTAATTCAGTCAACTCAATTAATTTAGAGTTAATAATATCCTTGGTAAATATTTTAAATTCGGCTGGTTGGGAATAAATACTGCTAAATAAATCAAAAAAATTATTAATTGAATCATTATTATCGTCAAATACTCTTTTAATAGAAGTTATAGATTTTTCATCTATTACCATTAATTCATTTTGAGTAAAACTATTTGTGAATTTATCATCACATAATAATAATGAATATGTTTCATTTAAATTAGAAATATTTATAAGTTGTTGTTTTAGTTTATCAACTGAACCAATATTAAATGAAACTATTTTTTCAAAATCTTTATCAAATAATTCTAATACTTTACTAGTGTTAAATTTATTTTGTGTTTTATTTTCGACATTAAATTCATTTATTATTCCTTTCATTGTATCGGTAAATTTTTTAATTGACTCATCATATACTGCTAGTTTTGTATTTATCGTATTAATTTCTGCTATATTTGAAATTTTTGTTATATAATGACGTTGTGCAAATTCTAATGTTTCAGATGATAAAAAATATAATAAATTAAAATGATTATATCCAGGGTTTTTTTCATTCTGAATTTTTTCTTTTAAAATTTGATTGTCTAGGTCAGATTCAAAAATGTGTCTATCTTTTATTGCTTCTTTTTTCAATCTTTCATATTCATCATAATTAATATTTCTTATTTTATCATCTTCTAAACTTACAATTGAATATAAATAAATATATGCATATAAATAAAAATATAAATGTCTGACTAAAATTTCAAATGTTTTTTTATTAAAATTATCATTAGTAATAATTTCTTGTTCAGATTTTCCTTGATTGATAACTTCCTGTTTCATAAAAAATAGAGGACTTATTTTATATTTAAATGTTTCAAAAGCAGGTAATGAAAAAATATTATCATTAATATATTCCATAAAATTCTGAAATGTTAAAGTAAAATTATTTCTATATAATGCTAAAATTGATTTCTTCTTTTTTGTATTAATATTTGATAATAATTTATATTCAATTGGAAATATAGTTTTAACATTATTTGTTAAAATAGAACGAACCGCTGCTAATCTATCACCAGTAACAAAGAAACATTCTTTATTATTAAATTTATTTAAATTATTATATTCCGAACAAAATAATGCTTGCCCCCAATCTCCTGATTTCTTTAAATCAAATAATATTTCAATAATATTTCTAATTTTAACACCGGGAGCTGCAGCAGGTTCTTCATAACAATAATATATATAAGCTATCATATGATGAACAATAGCATGTCTAATATCAGTGATAGATGCATCAGTATCAAGATTAATATTTAAATAATCATTCATTTCTACATTTAAATTACCTGTTGATTTTAATATTTCTATTAATTTTTTAATAAATATTTTTAATATTTCAATAGAATTAAATGATGGTCCTCTATTTTCAATGAATGTAATATTATGTTTTTGTCTTATTGATTTATTAATATAAAATAAAGCAAGATTTGTTGAACAACGCATTAATGTATTTTTACATAATTCATTTTTTTCATTAATACCACGTCTTTCAATTGCATTGATATGTAAATAACCACCCGTAATCATTTTTGCCCTATCATATTTTCGAAATATGATACATGGATAATATGTATTTGTTGCGATGTCTCTATTAATAGTAAACTGGAAATATTTATTTACATTTTTATTTATGGCAAATTTGTAATCTTTCGGAATATCTGCATCTGGATAATTAAATATTTTATTAGTAATATTAATATAATCATCAACATTATCATCTATATCAATTTCTATTTTATTTGATGAATGCGGGTCAAATGCATTTTCAAATGGAAATAATTGTTTTCCTATTCTATCATATAATTTTTCATGTCTTTTATCTAAATTTGAAAATTTATCATATAATTTTAAATCAGTATCTAATAGATATTTGTATTTATTAGTTGGATTAGCATTGAAACGATAAAATTTTTGAATATATTCAATTATTTTAGTATGAATATCAGCTACTGAAACATCAACCGCAGCATCAACAGTATTATTTTGAGTAATATTAAGTTTTTCATATATATTTAATTTAGTTGCTGTTTCATTCATATCAATAAATGCAAAATTGATAAAATCAGAATTATCAGGTAAATAATCAGGGTCTTTATTTCCTAATATATGTAGTATGCAATTATTCATAATATCCTCCTCGAATGTTTGATTAGTTTCAAATAATTCATTAATTTCAGTTTTAAATTTTGCATCTTTAATTTTAGATGTAATAATTTTTTCACCAAAAGAATGAACATATTTAGTTATATCATCATTAACTTTTTCTGCAAAATCATGTTTGCAATCTAATGCAGCTAAAATAGATAAAAATTCATCACCTGAAGCAGTTAAATTATTACCACCATATTTTTTTTTATAACTTCCACTACTACCTCTGCTACTTTCTTCAATAATTGGTGATAATTTTTTAGGAATATGATTTTTATTATGATATAATATATCAATAACATGTTTTATTTTTTCTTTATTTTTACTAAAAAATAAGTCAATATTATTATCTTCAATTAATTGACTTATAAATAATTTACTTTTAACTTTTGCATATGAAATAAATTTAATATTATTAATATCATCTTTATTTAATTTTTTTGTATTTACTAAAGATAATGCATTTTGAAATTTAGCATCTTCGACAATATAATTAAATGTATTTTTTCTCGATTTTAAATTATTTTTTAATGAGGCAATGCTATATTTAAAATAATTATTATAAAAAGTTATAGGTAAATTTAATGTTGCTTGAGATTGTTTTCGAGAAGAAAGTTTTTTCATTTCTACATTTGTATGAATGTTTTCATAAGGTTTTAATTTAACTTGAGATTGTTTTCGAGAACTAATAATATTAGGGTCTTTTAATTTTGATTGTTTTCGAGAAGATGGTTTTTTATTAACCTCAAATAAATTACTATTATCAATATTTTTATATTGATTAACTTGTTTTTTAACTGTATTTTTTCTAGTTGAAAAGTTAATTAAATTATCATCATGAATATTTTGAGTTTGCATTCTATTAATATTATATATATATAATTATTTAAGATTATGAATATATGATTAAGACAATATGTTTTTATCTCATTATAAATTTAATAATGATAGTTATATTACATTAAAACCAATTAAATATGAAAATATTAATAAAAATTGCAATATAATTTTCGTTATAGATGTTTCAGGTTCAATGGATATTATTGCATCCGATAAAAATGAAAATGGAGAATGTGATGATTTAACTCGATTAAATCTTGCATGTCATAGTATTATAACAATTATCGAATCATTAACTGATAATGATGAAATTGGAATTATATCTTTTAATCATTTGGCTCATACAAATTTAAAGATGACAAAAATGAATGAAAATGGAAAAACAATTGCTAAAATGGTAATTAATAATTTAAATGCTGGTGGAACAACAAATATTTATGATGGATTAAAAAACTCATTTGAATTACTAAAAACAATTGGAAATGATAATAATAATTCAATTGTTCTTTTAACTGATGGTGTATCAAATGCTGACCCTCCTAATGGTATTTTACAAACATTAATGACAACTTATAATAATATTGATTTAAAACCATTTTCTTTAAATACATTTGGTTTTGGTTATGATATAAATTCTATATTATTAACTGATATAGCAAATAATTATAATGGTATTTTTGGATTTATTCCGGATTGTTCAATGGTTGGAACAGTATTTATAAATTTCATATCAAATCTATTAACAACATATTTAATTAATATTAAGATGACTATTATTTTTAGTGATAATACAACAAAAATTATAAATACTGGAGCTATTTTATATGATGGTCGTAGAGATTTTATTATTGAAAATAGAAATGAAATAAAATCAATAGAATTATTTTATAATAATAATATAATTGATTATAGTTTAATTAAAGCAGATTTGAGTTTTGATTTAGATTATAAATCAAATAAATTTAGAACAGATATTATTAATACAATATTATCATTAATAGATGACCAACCAATAAGCAATGATAAAATTAAAAATAATGAAATAATAATGAATAATTTATATACTAACATTGAAAATAATAATAATGAACTAATTCAAAATTATTTGAAAGATTATTTGAATGATGGTCAAATTAAATTAGCTTTATGTCATAGTAATATTTATTTCAATAAATGGGGAAAACATTATTTATTATCATTAATGCATGGATATGATAGGCAAATGTGTATTAATTTTAAAGATAATGGAGTTCAGAATTTTATTACAACTCCATTTACAAATATTAGAGATAAAATAGAATTAATATTTTGTAATATTCCACCACCGCAACCTAAAATAATCAGAGCAACAACAACAAGAATATCAAGTATGGAGGGATATTATAGAACTGATAGTGGTTGTTTTGATGGTGATGGAACAGTTTTACTTGCAAATAATACATATATGAAAGTTAAAGAATTGAAGAAAGGTGATAAAATATTAAATCATAATAATAAAGAATGTATAATTGAATGTATAATTAAACAAAATATTAATTCTGATGTAGATGTATGTTCTGTTAATGATATGTTAATATCTCCATATCATCCTATCTTTCTATTTAATAAATGGGTATTTCCTGCAACTGAATTTAAAATTCATAAAAGATTTATAGAAAGTTATTATAATATAGTTCTTGAAAGTGATGATACAATTATTATAAATTCAATTCCTGTAATTACATTAGGACATAATTTAAATACAAATGAAATAACAAAACATGATTATTATGGAAGTAATAAAATCAGAGATGATTTAAAAATAATTGAAGGTTATGATAATGGTTTAATTGAATGTAAACTAATTAAAACAATTAGATGTCCAAAAACAAATAATGTAATAAAAATAAATGTTTTATTTTGATATTAACATGAAATTATTAAATCATTTGTATTATCTGGAATAGTTTTATATAAATAGATATAATCCCGAACTGCATTATAAATATCAAATTGAGTAATATCATAAATATCTTTAATATCTTTATAACTAATATTAAAGATATGAAATGTATCAGCTTTTAATAATTTTTCATTTTTATTATTTATATAGCTTAAAATAATTCGAGACGGAGAAGAAGAAAATGCTATATGAATATCACACAAACACAATGAATTTAATCCTAAAATAATATCAGTATTTTTAAGTTCATTCGAATAACCATGATAAACACTTTTTGGTTTATTATTACCAATGAATGCCATGTTTTCTTCTTCTTATTATATTCGTCTTTCTGCTGTTTATTAATAAATTTAGATAATAAATCAGTCTTACACCTTTGGACATTTAAAATGCCGAATTTTAGTCTTTATAATTCTTGTATTTTCTTATTTTATTTTTCTTAATATAATCTTTTTGTCTATTATATGTTCCATTTAATATTTTCTTATAATAGTCTTCTGGTATTGTTTTTATTACTTCTTTAATATTATTATTTAAGTCTTCGTAATATAATCCTTGTTTCTTATGTAATTTAGATTTTAGAAGACTAAAAAACATTTCTATACTATTTGTATAATGTTGATATGGTACTGAATAAATCAATTTATTATTTTTATTTATTAATTCTTTAACTCTTTCGTTTCTATGAGAACTCGCATTATCTAAAATTATAACTTTATTTTTATATTTATTTGCAATAAAATTTTCTAAAAAGTTTAATAATCTATCACTATCAATACCACCTTTATTATATAATTCATATCCAATAACACCATTTATTGAAATAGCAAAAACACCTGTATATTTTTTGAAAACTTCTTGTGAATTAGTTTTAATTACGCATCTTTTACCTACTTCGTTATAACAATGATGTCTTAGTTGTAAAGAGTTTATACTTGTCTCATCTATACAAATAACATCGTCAATATTATATTTTTTCTTTAATATTTATATCCTTATCAAATCGCTTTATAGGTTCGTGTCTAATTTTAGTTAATTTTAATGATATATAATTTTCTTTAATTATTCTACTAATATGTCTTCTTGTAATGTTTAAATTAGAATACTTATTGCTTAATTTAGTTAGTAAATCTTCTATTGTAATAGTCTTATTGTTTTTAAGTTCTTCTAATATAAACTTAATATGTTCTTTTTTAACTTTATATGATATAGGTTCTCTATTATGTCGTTTAATTACTTTTTTCTTCTTCATATCTTTTAGTCCATCTTAATAAACTTCTTACAGAGCATTTAAATATTCTACAAGTGTTCTCTTGTGTATCTTTATTTTCCAAAAAATATTTTACATTTCAAACGCCGTTTTTTTATTATTAAATAATATACATTTATGTCTGGGATATTATTTAGGAAAAACTATTTTAGTTATTTTTAGTTAAACAATATAAAAATAAAATATATAACTAAAATGGGTAAATATAGTTGTGAAAAATGTGCTAAGACCTTTTCTCAAAAATCACACTATGATAAACACTTAACTCGTAAAAATCCTTGCGAAATACAAACTGATAAGATAAAAGCATTAATAGACAAAGCAGTTGAAGAAAAATTGATTGAATTAAATAAAAAAATGATTTCAAATAATACAGAAAACAATATTACAGTTAACATCGCCGAACAAATGGATATATCAAAAATGAGTAAATTAGAGTTATTGGAAAAGTGTAAAGAATTGGGTATTACAAAGTGCAGTTCAAAAAATAAATCACAATTAATAGAACTAATTAACGGCAAAAACAAAGTTGGTGAAGAACCTAAAATAATTTTATCAAATGAAGAAATAGCACCACAAAATACGCAAATTATTGAGGTTGATATAAAAACATTAAATGTAATTGACCCATTTTGTGGTTGCGGTGGTATGTCAAAAGAGATTCGTGTAGCATCTCTATTCGCTGGTTGTGGAGGACTTGACTATGGATTTCATAATAATACCAGATATACGCATGTATTCGTAAATGACTTTGATGAAGAAGCATGTAAAACCTACGAGAAAAACTTCAAGATTAAACCTACATGCGGTGATATTAAGGAGATAAAAACGATTCCTGATTGTGATATCCTTATTGGCGGGTTTCCTTGTCAGGGATTCTCGATGGCAAATCCATATAGAGATGAAAAAGACAACCGAAACGAAATGTACCTTGAAATTCTACGTTTGCTTAAACTAAAACAACCAAGATACTTCCTACTTGAGAATGTGAAAGGTCTCTTAAACATGGGCGGTTATGATACAAAAGAGGATAAAAAAAAACAAACAGGTAAAGTTATGAAAGTAATTCTAAATGAATTGAAGAATTGTGGATACAATGTGCAGTTTAAACTGTTTGATATTAAAGAATACAATGTTCCTCAAAAGAGACAGCGTGTTATTATTATTGGTGTTCGTTCTGACATTCACTTTACCCCTAAATGGCCTGAGCCTTCTAAAAAAATCTTAACATTGAAAGATGCTATTGGAGATTTACCGATTGAATATAAAACAGATGTCCAACATATTGGAACAAAGCATAAATGTGCAGTAACTGGATATCTTGGAAACCGAGAACTCAAATGGGACGAACCTTCTCCAACAATTACAGGACGAGGTGGTGGAAATGGCGGACCTGTTATTCATAATCATCCTTCACTAAAAAGAAGATTGACTGTGCGAGAATGTGCGAGAATTCAGACATTTCCGGATTCCTTTGAATTTGTAGGTTCTATCTCATCTATGTATAGACAACTTGGTAATGCAGTCCCTTGTAAGTTTGCTGAGTTTCTCAGCACAATCTTTGAAACCGCCCCTTAAAATAGAACCTGAAACCTTGGGTTTCCGCGGGTAATTCGGTAGAACTTAATTCTGGTTATATCTGGTAGTATAATATAACCATTTTTATCATCAACAATAATAATCCTTATATCATTAAAGAGTTTTTCTACAATATTGTTGAGGTCTTCCATAAACTTGGCTGGTTTATCAATGTAGACGTGTTCCATTTTTTGAAGAATTAGAATTGACTCAATATGGGAAGTAAATTCGGATGGGAACTCCAGTCCAAGTTTTTGGCAGTTATGGTAGAATATGTCAAGGGGCATCTCTTTTATTTGACTGTATAGCGTACATGGAACACTTGGAAGATTTGAGCGAATGGTTGTTTTCTTCTCATGTAGAATCTCACAAATTTCTTTAATTTTGTGAAGTGTCCCTACAGCGAGTTCATCTGGACTTGTATCTTTAACAGTTGCAAATTTTTCTCTCTGCTCACGAGTAAATATATCGCTGTTTTCAAATATACTAATAGAATCAAGCAATGTAGTATGTAGCATCTTCATAGGACGGAGAACATCTCTGCCTGTTTTTCCTGTGTTAAAATCGTTTTGAGAATCAAGTTTCTTGACATCGCATTTTACCTTGATGCCATTTAAAGTTGGACTCATATCAAATGAACTATTTTGCCCTTTAATAGGTGTATCTAACTCGCCAGACATTTTTTGTTCCCCATCTCCTATACCTTTTTGTGTAGATTTAAATGGAATATCTTTTGATTTTTCGGACCATCCAGTCCAGTTCATCTCTACTTTTACTGGTGGTTCAACCTTTATTACATCAGTTTTCGCCTCAATTTTTTGTGCTAAAACTGGCATAGCATCTATTTGCTTTATCATTTCAATCAGTTCATTCTTTTTCTTACCAATAATGTCTTTGATTTTGAGTTCCTTACAGATTGCCTTGAGTTCATCGTTTTTCATCTTGGAATAGTTCATTTTGGATGTGTCTTCGGTTTTATTGGTGCTTATCAATTCGTTTTTGCTGGGTTCAATTTCACTCGTTGTTTGTAAAAGATCACTCATCTTGTATGTAATAATTATAATATTTATTTATTTAAGTATTTCATATCAATTTTTTATAAAACTGATTTATAAAAAAAATAATTTAATAATATATATGCCTACACATAAAAGTAATGATTATAAATTAACAGCAGTTCAATATTATTTAGTTGAAGATAAAACACAAGAAGTGCTAAGAAATAAAACTAAAAAAAATACCAAAAAATATTTTTTGGTATTTTATAATATCTATTGTTTTTTTAGTATATCAATTTGTTCTTGTAATTTATATTTATTTTTATGATATTTTATCTGAATATTTTTCATATTTTTATCCATTTTCTGATGCAATTATCAGAAACATTATATTTCTTTGCAACTGATGTAAAATATTTTAATTCTATCATATCTTTTTTTAATTGTTCATACGATTGTTTATTTTTTAAATTTTCTTTAAACATATTAAAATTCCTACATTCTTTGCATCTTTTAGATTCATCTGATATTGTAATATTACAATCTATGCATTTATTTTTTATTATCTCTTCTGTATATTCTATAACTTCATTAGTTTCTTGTAAGACATCATTAGTATCTTCTGATATTTCATTTATGACTTCTGAAACTTCATTTATGACTTCTGAAACTTCATTAGTGTCTTCATTATTTAATATTCTATATTTTTTGAACCAAGTCTTAATTATATTTATTGATATATTATATTTTTTACTAATTGTAGTATAATTTTTTAATTCTTCAAAATCTTTTTTTAATATATCATATGGAATCATATTTGGATTTTTTTCTAAATATTTATCAAATGTAAATTTAATATTACATTCATAACATCGTGATATTTTTTTATCTAGTTATATTTTTATTACAATCAATACATTTTATATTTTTGCTTTTTATTATGCATCATAATAAAAGAACTTGTCATTATGAAAAGTTCAAAAATTATCTAATTGAAAAAAATAAATTAAACTTATTATTATTTTCTCATTATGAAAAGACATTTTTTAGAAAGTTCAAATTAAATAAGTACATCAATACTCAAAAAAGCGAGAGTAAAATGATAAAAAACTTTACTAAAAAGTTTGGAGAACCTAACGATGTATTATTTATAATGGGTGATTACGATAAAGGTAGTAATAATATAAGTGGTTTAGAACCTACAATATGTAAAAAGTTTAGAAAAATATTTAAAAATGCAGGATTTAGGACTTATTTAGTAAATGAATTTAAGACATCTAAATTATGTAATTGTTGTCATCACGAAATAGAACCATTTATGATAAGACAAAGTCATAAACCTAACGATATAAAGGTTAATAAAAAAATAACTGTTAATGGATTACTTTCTCATCAAGAGGATAAGCAGAAATGCGAAATAATTCATAATAGAGATAAAAACGCCGTTCAAAATATGTTAAATATTGTAAGAAGTATATTTACAATAGGAAAAAGACCAGACATATTTACGAGAATTCATACATAGTACACGCTATGTAATAATCAAATTTTTAATAATTTGAATATTTTTTTGCTGTTAAATCGGCATTTTAAATGTTAAAAGGTGTAAAACAACAACAACTAAATACTGGAAACATATTTAAGGATAATTTTGAATATTCTTTAAATCATTTATTTTATGAAAAACAAAAATAAATTTGTTTTATATAATGATTATACAATCAGTGATATCTTCTTTCGCCTAGTTTCTCCCTATTACTAGAATAAACCGGAGTAATTTTTGTTTTTGCATTTTGCCAACTGTGGTCAGCAATATATGAATTGCGATTATCATATTTTGTATCACTATTCGCATATAACTGCCTCAATTTTCCTTTGATTTGTGAACGTGAATAATGTTCAGGTAATGCTTTTTTGAAATTATCAACATTCGCATTAACAAATCTTTCTTGGTCTTGAACATATTTACTCTCACCACTTCCCATCTTTGCCTGATTTATATATAAAATATTCAAATCATTTTTTATCAAATTTACTTTTATATATCTTTAAATCATTTTATAGTAGTATGAAAAGGAAATTGATAAAAGTAGAAATTATTACAAATACAATAATATAAAATTGTCTATTCTTAATAATTTTAAATTGATTATTAATATCATTGTAGCAATTATTAATAATAGTATTTTTATTGATTGAAATATCATTGCTATTATATATATAATCGATACATTCACACATTTTATTTATTTGTTTTTCGTATGATTTTAAGGTGCTTTTAATATCATTGATTTTTATTTCAATATCTATAATTTTTCTATTAGTTAATTGTAAATCATTATAAATATTTTTAGTTATTCTTTCTTGTTTAATCTTAAATTTCAATACTTTATAAAATATATTTATATATATCATAAAATCATTAATACAATTGATATTATTATAATAATCATCCAATATTGATTTTATAGAAATACAATAAAGTTTATTATTATATGATTGATATTTAATATTATTATTATTAAAAAGTGGTTTTATTTTTGGTGATATTTGTGCAGCATCATGTAATTTTTGTTCTCGAAAATTATTTATTTTATCTCTATCATCTTTATTCAAATGTTCAAAATATATACTATCTGCTATTTTTTGGTCATTATTATGTGCATTATTACATAAATAATGAATTTCATCAATCATATCATCAATTGTAATTCTATGATTTAAAATAACAATTGAATTATCATTTATTCTAACACTCATATTTTGTTATAATTATTAAAAAAAAATATAATTAAATCAATTTTTAAATTTAAAAAACAAAAAAAGCCAAAAACAATGTTATTGACTTTATATTGATATTCATTCATTCATTTAATAGAAATCGAACGAACATTTGACGGATATATTCGAATTGACATATAACTAGTGATATCATCTCTCAATTCAGAAAGTTCGCAATATCTTTCCTTGAAGATAAAAGAGATGATTTCTTTATTATGACAACCCCAATTATCAGGATACGTTTGAATATCGATGAACTTTTTGAAATGATGACCTGTTAAACTTTTCATCGTTTCAATATAATCATCAGGAATCATGCGACAGTCTTTCAGTTCAGTGCTATATTCGATGATTTCATCACATTTAGCCTTATAATCAACATTCGCAAGAAAAAGTAAAATATATTTCATTTTTAATCCGTAATTTTTTACTATAAAAACAAAAAATCATTTTTTATATTTTTTTATAATTATAAATACAAATCATTTATGAGAAATAAATGATTTCTTTATCTTCGATTTTTTCCTTGATAAAATTAATAATATCAGAATACATATTTTCAGGAATTAAAATATTTTGTTGTTTAACACTATCAAATACATATGGTCCTTTATAATCAACTTTTTCACTATCATTTATTTCTTCAATAATATCATCAAAATCATTAATATCATTTGAATTATTTTCATTGAATTTCTTAATTGCCGCAATTTTATTTTTTGATTTAAGGGATGCTAATTTATCGATAACATCAATTAAATCAATATCTTTATCAACCATAGGTAATAATTCAATTGCAGTTGGAACATTAATTTTAGTTTTATCGTTTGCGTCTAATTTTTCTAAAACTTCAATTGGTAAATCTTTAATTCTAAGATATTTTTTAATAGTTGCTTTTGATACTTTGACTAACGATTTTATTTTATCATAATCATTTGCATAATTATCATATAATTTAGAAAATGATTTAACTTTATCACAATTTGACAAATTATTTTTTTGAAGATTTTCAATTAAACTCATTTCTTCTGCCTTGCTATCATTTGCAATAATGATATTACATGGAATTGTATGTTTATGTAATTCCTTCATAGCTAAATATCGCCTTTGACCTGCAATAATTTCATATTTATCATCATTTATTTTTCTAACTGTAATAGGATTAATTAAACCATTAATATCAATGCTATTAGATAATTCAGTAATTTCATTAATTTGAGTTTTTCTTACATTAATATCAGAAATAACCAACTTATCAATATTAATATTTTCAATATTCATTTTTCAATAAAAATATTTATAAAATAAAAATAATCATTTTTTTAAAAAAAGCTTGCTATGCCATCAAAAAGAGCATCACCTGCAGCAAGTCCAACACCTGCACCTGCACCATATGCAAAATTAGCACCTAAATTACTCATGAAACTACCATTATTACCATTATTACCATTATTAACTAATACATTCGGAGGATATTGTTGTTGATTTGGATATTGTTGATTTGGATATGGTTGATTTGGATATTGTTGATTTGGATATTGTTGTTGATTTGGATATTGTTGATTATATGCATTTTGATTCATAAATCTATTATATTCATCTTTTGTCATAATAATAACATCATTGCTATTTGGTTGTAATTTAGGTTTAGCATTAGCATTAGATTTAGATTTAGATTTAGATTTAGATTTAGCACCTCCGTTAGATTTAACTTTAGATTTTAAATCAGTAAATGTAATATATTTATTTTTTAAAAATATTTTATTTCCATAGTTGTCAATTCGATATTGACTTGCTAAAAAACCATCAGGTATATTATCTCCATCAACATCAATTTGTTCAAGAATATAAAATACTCTTTTAGCTTTCATCTTATTTTATGAAAATATAATATTTAATTTTTGGAGTAATTTATTTATATTAATACTTTTTTTATGTAATAAATGTGCAAAACTAGATTTCTTGCTAATAATAACTCTTGGTAATTTCTCAAAATATATTATTTTATTTTTAATTTCATTAATAACTTTAGTTGATAATAATATTGGTTTTGTTATTTTTTTATCATTAACATCTGTAATATCATCAATTATAGTTTTTAATTTATCAGAAGATAAATACATATTTTTATTATATAATATTAAATTTTTTTGAATATTTATTGTAAATTGACGCACTAACACACCATCTGGAATATTATCAGATGTAATATCTAAATCTTCAATAAAATAATAATATTTTGGCGCCATTCTATTAAATGATAATATTATTTATTAAAGTTTTTTAAAAATTATATATATGTATTGTTATTATAAATAAATCTTAAAAAATGATATTGTAGTTATTATTATTTATTGGGTGGAAAAATGGAGTACATATGTGATTACATCAAGCAAGTTCGCAAGCCGTATAATGTTGAAGATTTAAACTTCAGTATCATGGAACAAGGATATGAGATGAATATGACAATCAGTGAGCTGCGAAGGATACTAAACAAGAAGATTGGTAAATCAATCAGAAATGTTAAGGTCTTTCCTGAACATTGGTGTGTGCAAAGGGAAACGATTATATCATTCAGATATAAAAACTTGCATTGCGAAATTTGTGAGCATTTCGGAACACAGAGAGATTATCTCTGTGTAAAGATGATTCCGTTGATGAAGTAAGTAATGTAAGTTTTATAAAGGCTAAATTAATTTTTGGTCTTTTTTTAATAATATAAAAGAATATTTGAATATAAATATAAAAAAGATGAAATTATTAGATTGGATTGATATTAATAAGCTTTGTTGGAATGAATTATCAAAAAATAAGAATGCTATTTTTTTATTAAGAGAAAATACAGAAAAAATAAATTGGTTAAAATTATCATTAAATCCAAACGCAATTGAATTATTGAGAGAAAATATTGATAAAATTAATTGGAATGCATTATCAACAAATATTGAAGCTATTGAATTATTAAAAGAAAACCCTGATAAAATAGATTGGGTTTCTTTGTCATTAAATAAGAATGCAATTGAATTATTAAAAGAAAATATGGATAAAATAGATTGGGAATTATTATCTGCAAATATAAATGCAATAGAATTATTAAAAGAAAATATGGATAAAATAGATGATTGGTCAAATTTATCATTCAATAAGAATGCAATTTCTCTATTAAAAGAAAATAGAGATAAGATTGATTGGGAAATTTTAAATTTAAATGAAAATGCAATCGAATTATTAAAAGAAAATCCAGATAAAATTGATTGGGATTTCCTATCTTCAAATAAAAATGCAATTTCTCTATTAAAAGAAAATCCAGATAAAATTAATTGGAGCTCATTATCAAATAATGATAATGGGCTTGAATTATTAAAAGAAAATCAGGATAAAATAGATTGGAATATATTATCTGCAAAACCAGAAGCCATCGAATTATTAAAAGAAAATCAAGATAAAATTAATTGGACTATATTATCAAAAAATACTGCCATCTTTGAACTCTAAAATGATTTAAAGGTTTATTAAAATTATCTTTAAATCATTTTTATAAAGATTTGTCAATTGTAAATACAATATCATCATATCTATTTTTATTTTTTCTTAAATCATACCATTTTATATATGATTTTAAATTTTCAGGAACAGCATTTTTAAGTTCATTAATCCATTCAATCGATTGAACATCTTCAACGATTAAAATACCATCATCAGTCATTAATTGCGAATATAATTTAATAAATTGTATCATAGTTTCTAATGTATGAGGACCATCATCAATCATAACATCAAATTTAATATTTTTAAATAAAATTTTTTCATTAAAAATATTATAATCATATGCATCTGACTTTTCATATAAAATAATATTTTCTTTATTTATGATATCATCGCAATTAGCATTTATGTCCATAATATCTATACCATAAATATTTGCATTTATGAAAAACTCACTCCATAATTTTATGCTACCTCCTTTAAATATTCCAATTTCTAATATATTTTTAGCAGTATTTTTTTTATTATTAAATAAAGTTTGATAAAGATCTAAATAAGAATGTAGAGTATTTTTATCTGTTCTATCATTATCAATAATATCATACAAATTCATTAAAGATTATTTAAAAAATGATTTATGTTTATTAATTTAATAAAAAATTATAAGAACTATGCAATTACCAAAATTGAATAATGATATTTGCTCTGTAATATCCAAATATTTAATTCATAAGGAATATAAATTATTAGATTGGATTAATATATTAGAATTAAAATATAAAAATTATTTATCATTAAATATAAATGGAATTGACTTCTTAAGAAAAAATCCAGATATTATTAATTGGAGCACATTATCATATAATCCAAATGCAATTGAATTATTAAAAGAAAATATTTTAAAGGGACAGGATAAAATTGATTGGAATTTATTATCTTTCAATCCAAATGCAATTCAATTAATAAAAAAAAATCCTAATAAAATTAATTGGTTATATCTATCATCAAATCCAAATGCAATTGAATTATTAAGAGAAAATCCAGATAAAATTGATTGGAATAATTTATCAGCAAATCCAAATGCAATTGAACTTTTAAGAGAAAATCCTGATAAAATTGATTGGGATATGTTATCTGTAAATCCAAATGCAATAGAAATATTAAAAGAAAATCTTCATGATATTAATTGGGAATTATTATCATCTAATATAAATGCAATTGAACTATTAAGAGAACATCCAGATAACATTCATTGGGATTATTTATCATCAAATGATAATCCAGATGCAATTAATTTATTAAAAGAATATCCTGATAAAATTGATTGGTATTGGCTATCGTCAAATCCAAATGCAATAGAATTATTAAAAGAAAATCAAGATAAAATTGATTGGTATAGACTTTCATTAAATCCAAATGCAATTGAACTATTAAAAGAAAATAAGGATAAAATTAATTGGTTTAATTTATCATCAAATCCAAACGCAATTGAATTATTAAAAGAAAATCCCGATATGATTAATTATACTATGTTATCAAAAAATAAATCAATATTTCATTTACATGATAATACAAAAAATATTGAAAATAAAACAAAGATATTAAATTTAATATTTTCATAAAAAATAAAAATTGATTATTAATATTATTTTTGTTAATTATTACATTCAATGCCAAAACTTAATAATGATATTTGTCTTGTTATTGCAAACTTTTTAGTTAAACCTAAATATAAAATAGTAGATTGGATTGACCATGATAATATTGATTTTAGATATTTATCATCTAATAAACATCCATCTGCAATTAAATTATTAGGAGAAAATCAGGCTATGATTAAATGGCAATGGTTATCGTCAAATCCAAATGCTATTCAATTATTAAAAGAAAATCAAGATAAAATTGATTGGGGATTATTATCATACAATCCAAATGCAATTGAAATAATTAAAGAAAATCTTGATAAAATTTGTTGGATTGCATTGTCTAGCAATAAAAATGCGATTGAATTATTAAAAGCAAATCCAGATAAAATTAATTGGCATTGGCTATCTAAAAATGAAAATGCAATTGAATTATTAAAAGCAAATCCAGATAAAATAAGTTGGATGTTATTGTCAAGTAATAAAAATGCAATTGAATTATTAAAGGAAAATCCAGATAAAATTAATTGGAATTGGTTATCTAAAAATGAAAATGCAATTTCTCTATTAAAAGAAAATCAAGATAAAATTAATTGGAAAGCATTATCTTCAAATAAAAATGCAATTGATTTATTAAGAGATAATCTAGATAAAATTGATTGGTTTTATCTTTGCTTAAATCCAAATGCGATTGAAATAATAAAAGAAAATTTGGATAATATCAGATTTCATTGTTATGACCTGCAAATGTTATATGCGAATGCATCAATATTTGAATTGGACCATAATAAAAATAATTTAAAACTTGAACAAATAAATAGAAATTTAAATTTAGCTTTATCATAATTGATTAAAAAATGATAATTAATATTATTTTTGTTTATCATATAAAACAATGAATACAGATATATGCGAGATTATTTCACATCATATTTATAAACCATCATATGAATTATTAGATTGGATTGATATTAAAAAATTAAATTGGTATAATCTTTCATCAAATCCAAATGCTATTTCCCTACTTAAGGAAAATCCGGATAAAATTGATTGGATGGTTTTAACAATGAATGTAAATGGTATTTCCCTACTTAAGGAAAATCCAGATAAAATTCATTGGAATATACTATCATCAAATCCAAATAGTATTTCCCTACTTAAGGAAAATCCGGATAAAATTTGTTGGAATATATTATTATCATCAAATCCGAATGCGATTGAATTATTAAAAGATAATCTTGATAAGATTCATTGGGGTCATTTATCGAAAAATTTAAATGCGATTGAATTGCTTAAAGCAAATCCTGATAAAATTGATTGGATTTATTTAACGATGAATCCAAATGCGCATGAACTTATTAAAGAAAATCTTGATAAGATTAGTTGGTTATTATTATCATCTAATATAAATAAAGAAATTATTGAATTAATTATTAAAAATAATCATGATAAAATTACATGGTATGAATTATCTAAAAATGAAAATGCTATTGAAATTTTAAAAGAAAATATTGATAAAATTAATTGGACCGGATTATCATCAAATACAAATCCAGATGCAATTAAACTAATTAAAGATAATCTTGATAAAATTGATAAAAATGATTGGCATATATTATCAAGAAATCCAAATGCAATTGAACTTCTTAAAGAAAATCCATCTAAAATTGATTGGAAAAGATTATCAAGAAATCCAAATGCGATAGAACTACTTAAAGAAAATCAAGATAAAATTAATTGGAATGAATTATCATCAAATCCATCAATATTTATTTTAGATAATAATGAAAAAATAAAATCAAAAATTCTAAAAGTTGTAGAAATGATATTAAATTAATTTTTTTGATTTATATAAAGATTTATTATAATAACTAAACTACATGGATAAATATAATTGGATGTCAATAATTCCAGCTCAAAACAAAAAAAGAAAACAAATCAAAGTTAATAATGATGATGACGAAGAAGAAGCAACTCCAACAATTACTCCAATTATTCATAAATTAATTGGAACGTCTATTTATTGCCATAGTAATCATATTTATTTTAATAGCGATATTGATGTATCAAGTGCTTTTAATTTAAATAAAGAATTGAGAAATATGGAACAAAGATTAAAATCAACATCGGCGATATTAAATATTGAACCTTTGCCTATTTATCTACATTTAACAACTAATGGAGGATTAATTCATTCAGCATTAAGTATTATTGATTGTATGAATTCGCTATCATTGCCTGTATATACAGTAATTGATGGTTTTGTTGCATCAGCTGGAACAATTATAAGTGTATGTGGAACTAAGAGATATATGGGGAAAAATGCATATATGTTAATCCATGAATTACGTTCAGGAGTATGGGGTAAGATGAGTTATATCGAGGAAGAATACGGAAATTTTAAGAAAGTCCATGAACATCTAATGGATATTTATGTAGATAAGACATCATTGACTGCAAAAAAATTAACAAAAATCTTAAAAAAAGATATTGAATGGAATGTAGAAGAAGCAATTAATCTTGGTTTAGTTGATGATATATATAATTTAAAACTTTAATTTACTACTTCTTTTACTATTCTTTCTACCACCAAATTTTTCAAGTTGACCATGTGTGATAGGTTCTGATTTATTATTATTTATAATTTTATAATTGTATTCGGGAGGAGAAGGAGGAGGAGGAGGAGGACGAGGAATATATGGACCTTTAGAAGGTCTAAGTGTATTTGAAATTCCTATAAGTTTTTGTCCTTTAATAATTAAATCTGAATTTTTAATATATTGTATTAAAGATACTATATTATAATATGCTAAAAATATATCGGCATTATTACATAAAGTATTGCTGTCGTTTTCATAATTTATTTTAATATTTTCAATTAATTGGTTTAATGTAGTTTCAGTATCTTCAGTTCCATTATTTATATATTTATTTAATAAATCTGTATATTTTGCAGATAATAAATCATCTAAAATTTCAACAATATTTAATTCACTGCAATTTAATATTGTTTTTTCGTTATTTATATAAAAATTATAAAACATTGGAATTATATAATTAACAAATCTAAAACCTATTTCAACAGAAATACCTGCTGAATAAGCATTTGCCATATCACCAATCATAAAAGATTTTTTTCCATTTATTTCTACTGCATATACTAATTTATTATTATTAATAATACCATAACTATTTAATGATTGAGAAACAGCATTTACTAAAAATTTTTGCTGTTCACATTTTCCAGCTTGCATTGGGCATTTTTGATATTTTTTTTCTAATAATGTATATATTTTGTGTGAATATGATGTTAATATTTTATTAGTATATGCAGCATTTGTATCAATCATTTCGTTATATACTGCTTGAGCTGCTTCTTTTGCAGCTCCACTTCGTGAATTTTTTGGTAGTAAAAATTGAATATAATCATTAAATAATGAGACTTTAGTTGCTATAACATCCGCATTATCTCTTCCCGGATAAGGTTTAAATAATCCTAATATCATATTAATTGCACTATGATATTTTTCAAGAAATTCTTTAAAATTATCATAACCATTAAGACCTAAATTTCTTTGTTTATAGTCATTACCCATAAGCCACGTTTTCTTGTCTATAAAGAATTGATTATTATATTTTGCCATAATTTCTTTATCATTTAGAAAATTTTGTATATAAAGATAAAAATTATTTATAATATTTACTTGTTCTACTAACTTATTTAAATCAATATCATTATCCCTTAAATCTTCTTTAGTTATAAATTGAATTTGACTATTTTTATCTTCACTAATAATTTGTTCTATATCATTAATATCTGCAGTGCCTAGGTGTGTATAAAAAGCAATAATTGGTTCTGTTTCATTAGATATTATTTTAACTGTAGTAGTATTAGGTGCTTTTTTATCATAAAAATATTTATACCTTAATGCTCCTGAATTTGTCCCTGTTGCAAAGAAAATATAATCTAAATCATCATTAAAATAGTCAGGAGGGTTGTTATCTTCAGTCGTATTTGGTATTTTTTTGAATATACAATTAGTAGTACCTGTGCAATATCTATTATTATTATTATTTAACTCTCTTTCAATTATATTTTCTAATACTCTTATGGTAAATAAAAATTTTTGCCCAACTTCATTCTCTTCAGTTAATATTTGGTTATTTTTAATATTTATGGACAATTGTCGCATTCTAATACATGTTTTTCTAATTCAGCTACAAATTCTTCTGTAATAAATAATATATGTCTTCGAGTATATCCTTTTGTCAAAACTCTATTGCTAGTAAAATGTTTTATTTCAATATTATTTTTTCCATTATTATGTTTACCATGTTCAATAAGTAATTTAGCAACTACTAAATTACCAATAGGACCATCTCCTACAACACCTATTTTTATTGTATTTAGTGATTCGCTCATATATATATATATATAATAAAAATTTGAAAAAATTGATTTATTTTTGTTTATACTCATACATTTTAAGATGAATGAGTTTTATGATGATTGGATTAGTAGAAAAGAATATTGGTTTTGTCAGAATGATGAGAATGATAAATATTTATCTGATAAATATGGAGATTTAATAAATGATTATTGTTATGATATTCAATTAAAACCAATATTAGGTATTTTAATATATGACCAATTAACAAGACATTATTATAGAAGAGAATATAATAATCATATATTAATTTATTTTAATAGGAAAGCTTTAGAAATTGCCAATAAACATAAAAATCAGTTATTTATAAATATTTTAAATATAAATGATTGGTGTTTCTATATGTTAGTTTATAGACATTCTAATATAAAAGAAAATTTAATATTTGTCATGAATGAATATTGGAAATTATCAAATAAAAATCAAATTCTAAAGAATTTTATTAAAGCTACTTATACCCGAGCAAATTTTGAAGAAGAATTAGATTATTATAATTATCCAAGTGAATTTGATAGAACTATTTTAGATAATAATCCAATAATGGAAATATCAGAACATCAATTATATAAAATAGGAAACTTTGATAAACTTGATACAGATATGATAATAATAAGTTTATCAGGTGGAGTTGATTCCGTTGTGTGTTTGTATAATTTTCATAATTATTATAAAAATGTAAAAATAGTTGCAATTCATATTAATTATAATAATCGTAAAGAAGTTGAAGAAGAAGTTAAATTTCTACGTTGTTTATGTTGTGATTTAGATATTGATTTATATGTTCGCAAAATAACTGAAATTAATAGACATGATTGTATGATAAATGATTTAAGGGATATTTATGAGGCTTATACGAAAAAGGTAAGATTTAATTCATATAAAAAATTGCAGAAAGGATATGAAAATCCGGTTATAATATTGGGACATAATAAGGATGATTGCTTTGAGAATATATTAACAAATATTGCATATAATAATAAATATGAGAATTTGCAAGGAATTGAATATAAATCAGTAATAGATGGAATAAAATTTATTCGTCCTTTAATTGATGTATCAAAGGATGATATATATAAATTTGCAAATGACCATAATTTGCCTTATTTAAAAAATAGCACTCCTAATTGGAGTCAGAGAGGTAAAATAAGAAATGATGTTATACCGGTATTAGAAAAATGGGATAATAGGATAATAGATGGATTATTTAATTTAAGTAATATATTAAAAAGTTATAATGAGATATTGAATAAATCTATTGAAAATTTTAAGATAAGTGAAATAGATAATTTGGATAAATTGAATGTATGTGAGTTATATTGGAAATATGGATTACATAAATTATTCAATATCTATATATCAAATAAGGCATTAAAATCATTAATTGAACGTTTAGAATTATGGAAAAATAAATATGATAAAATGGATGTCAATAAAAAAACAATAATAATAATAAATAAAAATATTAATATGATTATTATTAAACGAACCAACAATAATTATGAATATATATTAACAAAAAATGATAAATAATAATTATTAATAATGACAGAAATAATGAAAGTGTATGATATAATTAATTATATTAGACGCTATATATTTAAAAATGATATTCCTAATTTTGCCATTTTTCCATATTTTGAATATAATAATTTAATGTATGTAATTATAAATGGATTAAACGGTAGTTTTATTAAAGATGATATCATTTATGTAAATTTTTATAAAATATTTATAATGAAAAATGATAATTTATATGAGATATTTATAGAATTTGATGATTTAATTGAACCAGTCGGACCATTATAATAAAAAAATGATATAATGTTATGATGAATATTTTTTATTACGATGAAAAAAATAGAAAGTATTCATAATAAAACAAAAATAATACAAAATGAAGAATTACCATATAATAGTACAAATATTATGTTAAACCATGAAGATTTAATGAATTTTTTTAATAATAATGGTTTGAATGATATTAAATATAATAATATTAATTTATATCGAACAGCATTTATCCATAAATCTTATTGCACGATGAAAAATGCTGATTTTGCAACCGGAAATATGAATTGTCCAAAGAATTGTATCGCTCTTCAAGATATGTCTTATGAAAGATTAGAGTTTTTAGGCGATGCAATATTAAATATGGTTGTTGCTAATTATCTTTATTCTCGTTTTCCCGACCAAAACGAAGGTTTTCTATCTAAAATTAGAACTCGTATTGTTAATGGTAAAATGCTAGGATTTTTATCAAATACAATAGGATTTGCAAGATTTGCAATAATATCTAAACAAGTAGAGGAAGCAAACGGACGAAATAATTATAAAATAATGGAGGATATATTTGAAGCTTTTATTGGAGCATTATTTACTGATTTTCAAAATGCGGACGATAGTATTATTTTGCCAGAAAGATTAAAGTTAATTCCGTTAACTGGCGCTGGTTATTATATAGCCGAAAAATGGATTATTTATATTATTGAAAATTATATTGATTTCAGTGAATTAATTATACAAAAAACTAATTATAAAGATATGTTGGTTTCATATATGCAACATTCCATACAAGATACACCAAAATTTAGTGAATTAGGAATAATAACTAAAGATTGCATTAAAATATTTAATTATAGTGTTAAAAATAGATTAGGAGATACAATAGCAACCGCTACAGGAATATCAAAAAAGGATGCGGAAAATAATGTAAGTAAAGAAGCATTAATTTATTATGGACAATTAACAACCAATGATTAATTTTTTTTATTAAATTATTATAATATAGATAATATAATTAATGAATTCTTCAATGTTAAATAGTTATCCTTCGTATCCTATGCAAGGTTATATTCCTAATCAAGGTTATCCTTCTCAACCAGGTTATATTCCTAATCAAGGTTATCCTTCTCAACCAGGTTATATTCCTAATCAAGGTTATCTTTCTCAAGAAGATTATTCTCAAGATGATATAAAAAAATTTAATGAAATGCAAAGTATTCTGCAAAGAGACGGTAGTTTTTCTCAATCAAAATATTCAACAAAAGACATTGACAAATTTAATAAAATGCAACAAATGCAGAAAATGCAAATGCAACAATATCAGGTATTAACACCTCAAAATAGAGAAGAGATGATGAGATATTATAATATTATTAATACTCAATTACAAAATATATTATATACTGAAAATAAAAATAATATCGACCCTTTCCAATTACTATCAACTTTATCATCATCAAAAGAGTTATCAAAAGAACAAATGAATTTATTTTTCAAACATTTATTATTTTATACTTATAGAGCAAGTGCGTCTGAAATATCAAATCATTTAGAAGTTAATAAGCAATTAGCTGATATAAGAAGATTATTATTAAGAATGTCTCCATCAACCCCGGATACTACCCCCTAAAAATATAATTCATCAACTTCAAATGTTCTTGTATAATTTTTTTTAACTCTTAATTGTAAATTAATATAGCAATAATTGATTAATAATATTGAAATAAATAATGTATTAATATAATACATTTTAATTTATTATATAAACAGTTATTAAAAATTATTTATATATAAATATAAATGGATTATACTAGAATACAAATTGATTCAATTGGTATTGGATTATCAAATATAAATAATTTAGATTTAACAAAAGATAATTATATTCAAACTTATTTAGCTGTTGGTGAAATTTATAATGAAGGTCATGATAATACAAATTCCTTAAATCATATTTATAATTTAGTTGTTACTGATACTGCAGTTGGTGTTAATACAAGTAGAAGTAATTTGCTAAAAATGCCAAATAAGTCATTAATAGTTGAGGGTAATATTCAATGTATCGGTAGTATAACTGCGCAAAATATAATATTATCGGAAGATATTAATATATCAGCAAATTTAACAGAAAATATTATAAGTTTTAATCAAGTTTTAAATAGAATATCATCACATTTAGTATTTTATTCAGTAAAAGATTATTTACAGAATAATATTTATACAACACATAATGTAACAATTGGAAATTTAAATAATGCTGATAATAATACAAATCCATTAAAAATATCAAGACATTGCAATAATAATGTTAGTAATATTCAATTTGTTATTCAAAATAATGATGAAACTTATAATAATCCAACGCGATTTAGTTGTGGTATTATTGGAAATGTTAATAATTCACCAAGTCATATAATAACTTCTAAAGATATGCCTTTACATTTTAACATTAGTAAATCTTATGATGAAATAGATAATTTATATTTAAAGGATGGAGATAGAACAAATACTCCTGATTATGCGAATTATCAACATCCGTCATTATCATTGGATACAAATGGGTCAGTTTTAATAAATTTGGATAAATTGACAACTATGATAACATATGATTTTTATTCAAATGTATCATCTCATTTTAAGAGTATAAATATTACAGAATTTCCAAAATTATATGTTAGAAAAAGTTTATACGCTGATACAATTATTATAAATGATTATGTATCCGGACAACCTAAATCATTAGATAGTTTATATCTTAGACAAGGAGCAGCAGGAGGATTAACATTAGAAGCTAATCAAATACGTGGAGGTAATTTTAATAAATCAGAATTTATTTTTAATTCGAATGTATACATTGGAACAAATGCAAATAGTTATAAATTGATGATATATGGTAATTCAGAAATAACAAATGATTTAAATGTGAATAATAATTTAATAGCAACAAATTTATTTATTAATAATAATTTAACTGTTAATGGAACAGGAATTTGTGATTTCAATAATAGATGCTTTTTTTCAGATGAAACAACTATGAATAGCTTAAATTGTGATAATGCAATAACAACTAAAAACTTAAATATTACAGGTGAATTATATTATAAAAATGCATTAATAAATTTAGCTAATATTGGAACATCATCATCAGGAACAACAACAAATATAAATAGTAATATACCAAATATTACAATTACAAATTTCATTAATATTGGAGGAACAACATCAAATATTACTGATAATAATTATAATAGTGAAATAGTAAATATTTATAAATATAAAGATAATCAAAAAAATAAATTTGAATTATATTTACATGATTCGACAATAACCGCATATGGTTCTGCTGCATATATTGGACATGCAAAATTAAATCCATTGGATAATGAGTTCGATAATAGTTTAGTTATATTAACACAATATAATACAACATGGAATAATATTTATTTTTATGCTGGTAAGGATAAATCTAAAGTTAATAACACACCACCAAATTTAGGTATATTTGAAAATAACAAAATCGGAATAAATACATTAAGACCAACAAGAACACTTGATATTAATGGAGATATTATAACATCCAATTATTATATCCGAAAAAACAATATAGAATATGAATGTGATATGATAATCAAAAATAATAATAATAATTATATATCAAATTTAAATATTAATATTAATAATGATAATAATGATAATAAAAAACAATTAAATGTGAAAGGAGGTATAAATTCTTATGATGGTTATTATGAGGGAAATAATAAATTATGTTCAATTAAATATCTTAATATAAATTCGAATAATGCTATAATTGAAAATGTAAATTTAGGTTTAGGTGTTCAATTGGATAATAATAAGATAACTATGTCATTACAAATACAAAATACAAATCTTAATAATAATAAGATAAATAATAGTGTAATTACATTTTATCGTTCTACGGATAATTCAAGATATTCGGGAATAGAATTTTGCGATGATTCAACAAATATTAATAATGTAAATAAAAATAAATGGTATATCTATAAAAATCATATTACAGATGATGAATATTATGCTGGTCCATTACAATTTGGTTATATGAAAAATGGTTATAAACCTAAAAAATCGTGCATAAATTTATATTATGACAATGAAAAATATTATATAGATATTAATAATCCAATAACTTATAATACACCCGTTGATTTTAACAAAAATAAGGAAGATGTAAGAATTACAGGAAATGTCAGAATAACAGGAGATATAGAATTGGATGGTTCTATAAATATTAAAGGTAATTATAAATTTAATGATAATAATATATTATTTTCACCAAATCCTGTCGAAACAATAATTAATAAGATTTATTCATTAGGTAATAATGTTTATTATTTTGATACCATTTTATCACCTAATCATCCAAAACGAATATCATTTGTAAATAGTAATTTGGCATATAATACATATATAAATATATTAGATGATAAAAATAATTTTAACAAAAATTCAAATATTAATTATTCAGCAAGTAATTACATATTATCATCAAATAATAATAAATTAAATAATATTATCTTAGATGATATAATATCATATTCTAATTTTTATAAAATAACATCAAATAATACAAATGATTATTTATCATATATATTATCTATATCACCCGCAATTAGCAATAATTATTTTATTAATTCAAATTTTAATAATTATCCTACTGATATAGTAGTTTCAACTTTAGTATATAATGCATCTAATAATATGTTATATTCATATAGCAATTTAACATTATCATCCAATATCTATGATACAATAAATAATTTCTATTTAAGGACAATAAATACATCAAATAATTCATTTAATTTAGTAAATGCGGCAAATAATCAAATTGGATTAGTAAGAAATGTATCAAATCTAATGGTTGTGGATTATAAAGATATTATTCATAATTATGACATCAATACTATTTTTAAATATGGATATAGTAATTTAGAATTATCATCAAATATTTATGATAATACAATAAATTATAAAAATAATATTACAAATATAAGTAATGAAATATTATTTCGAAATCCAAATAATTCAGTTTTATCATTAGCTTTTGTTTCAAAAGAACTGATGTATACTGATTATTATGTTGCAAGTAATTATTATTATAATTTAGATAGTATTAAAAATACTATTACTAGCACGACTTATCCAAATTATTTGAATGATAATAAAAATATTGCATTAAATACATCTAATAATTTAAATTATTTGTTTGATAATTTAAATATATATTATCAATTTTATAATAATATTAGTAATATAATATTACCATTAAAAACAACAGTAAACAATACAAATGATATGATATCATTAAATACTACTAATACTAATAATTTATATAATATATTATCACTACCAATACGCAGTTATATGGATAGTGCATTAATAAATAGTAATATTAGTTATAGTAATTATATATTAATATCAAATATTACAAATGATACGAGTATTTATATAGATAAAATAAATGATATTTATATAAATTCAAATGTAATTGAAAAATTTAGCAATATTACATCTAATTTAAGATTAGAATTAATTAAGATTACTAATTCTAATTATGATTTCTGGGCAAGTAATTATATGAATACAAATGACACACCAATACCACGTTTACAAGATAATACAACAAGTAATAAATTATATTCAATTAAAACTTATAATATATCATCAAATATTTATAATGATATGTATTATATTAATAATTATATTGATAGTTCAATAATACTTGCAAATAAATATAAAACATTATCATTTAATTATTTAACAAAATCAACTTCAGCATATGATGATTTATTGAATATTTATAATAATAAGAATTATATTTTAGATATTGCAAATATTATAATGACTGGAAATAGTAATAAAATTTTAGCATCTAATGTTTATAATAATTCAAGTAATTATTATGATAATTTAGGAAATATAAAATTATTAACATCTAATTTAACATATTTATCATCAAATGATATGATATATGCATCTAATAATTATTTTAAATGTTCAAACTTAGATAATATAAAAACAAACTCAGAAATTACATCATTAATATTATCAAGTAATAAGGATTTTGCATTAGATATTTTAATGAATACATCAAATATTTATGGTAATATATTAGATAATTATCCAAATTTATATCCTACGTTATTATCTACAATTAGTTACAATGGAATAAATATTAATAATTCAAATATAAGTATTAATAATCAACTATTAACAAATAAAATTGTTGATGCAATAAATACAGATATTGATATATATTTACAAAAATCTATAATAAATAGAAATAATACAATAGAATTGGATGATATAATATCAAAATTTAATCCCGACTTTAGTTCTAATTTATTATACTATGATAATGATAATAAAATAAATGATGGTATCAATAGAATAAAAGAATATATTGGTGAATATTTATTAAATTTATTTGCAATTTATAAATCAAATATAATAAATATTTGCAATGATTATAAATATATTTTTGATTTAAATGAAGATTTGAATGATTGCTATAACAATACTATAGAAATATTGGATAATCATATAAATTTATTGAGAGAATTAAAATATGATATTATAAATCTTAGTAATTATAATACTACTATCGGAAATGATAAAGGGATATTATTAGAATTAATATTACATGCAACAAATAAATATATTAATATTATCAATAATAGTTATAATTTTGCAAATTCAACTACATTATTAGTTGAAGCTTTATTCAATTATATTAATATTTATATTAATACTTCATTATCACTTATGACTTTATTAAATTATCTTATTGAATATGCAAATACTTATCTTGATTTATCATGGAATGATATATCTCAAAATATTGTTTTATTTGCAAGTTTATCTTATTCAGTTAATTCTTCTATAAAAACAATAGCACCAATAAATACCACAGGACAAAATACAGACGTTTTAATTATAGGTAATGATATTAAAATATATCCAAAAAAATCTTTAATAATTGGTCATGATAATGATTATTCAAAATGGTTAGAAACAGTAAATGATACAGATAATGATTCAGCTGCATATATTTATAATAATAAATTTAATAGTTGCGCAAGTAGTTTTAATTGTAGAACAAATAAATTTATAACATCAACAGGAAATCTGTTATCATTAAAATCATCATCATCTATTGATATTAATTTAATAGATACATTAAAAAAACAAGAACTTTCGTTTAAAGATTCAATAATTGATGGTGTATCATTGAAAATATCACATATATATCATAGAAGTGATGTTAATAAAGTAGAATCAACAAGAGATAATACGATATTTGAGATAATAAGGAAAAAATCAAGTAAACCATATTTTAGTTGTTATACAATAAATGATGATAATCATATATTAAATATTGGGAGTGGTAATTTTTATGATATTAATAATAATTGTATAAGTGAAGATGCAATTGTTCATATAAATGAAGATACAACAAATAATTTATTAAAATTAACAAACACATCGACAAATCCTATTTTATTATCATTTGTTCAAAATAGTGTTAATAATTGGAAATTATCAATTTCTAATATTTATAGTTTTGATTATAATTCTACAAATATATTTAATATAACATCAAATGGAATTGCTGTAAATTCAACTGTTAATAATTCTAGTTTGTTTATTAATAGTTTTAATAATAAAACAGCATTAGAATTAAAAAATAATTATACATCTATATCACCAATATTTAAACCAGAACTTATAAATGTATCTGAAAAATTAAAAGTTGAATATAATGAAAATGGAATAACTTATTCAAAATTGAATGATACAAATACAGATTATGATATAGCAACATCTACTTTTAGTTATTCATCAAATATATTATTAGATACTATTCCATATACATTAAGTAATGTCAGTGTTAGTTATAATAATATTAGTGAGATATTACCTTTTACACATCAAGAAATAAATGCTAGTAATATAGTTAATTTATTACCAATAATACAACCAAGAGATGCAAATATAAGTTATAATTATGATATTAATACTAATTATAGATTGAAAGCATATACTTTTAGAATCACACCTGTTGATTATAATATATATTATCATGTTCCAATTCCAATAGATAAATCAACACAAGGAGAAATATATAATGAATTTCAAGTTGAATCTGAATTTAAAACAGGAAGTCATGATGAAGTAATATTAAGAACAACGCATATAATTGGGACTTCATCAGATACTAATGATATTAGAACAATAACAATTAAATATGAAACAATACAAAATAACATAAAAATAACAAATCATATTACATATAATCGATATTCATCATTTAATTTAAAATTATTAAATATTCAATTATTAAATTATAAATATAATTTAATAAGATTTAATAATATAATTCCTACTAGCTTATATAATAATAGTTATAAGAATACTATAACAAAAACACAAACAAAGAATGATGATATAATAATAAATAATAGACTTGATTATTTAAGACCATTTGAAGGATTAACATCAAATATAAAAACGTATACAATAAATAAGTTAAAATTATATCCAATAAAAATAAATAATATTATTTATAATATACCATTAAATATCACAATAAATGATTATTATTATATGTATGAAGGAGATAATATAACTATATCCTATATAAATACGACATTAAAACAACCATTAATAAAACAAACAAATATTAATAATAATAATCATAATATTTATAGTTATACGGATGATTATGAGATATATTTAAATAATAAAAAATTAATAAATATTGATTCACATGGAACATTAAAGACAAGTGGGAATATAGAAACAAATAATATATTATTAAAAGGTGATATATTTAATAGTGATGGAGTATCATTGTATGATAATATAATATCAATGCTTAATAATATATCATCAACAACAAATTTTGAATTAAATACTAAAAATATAATATTAAATCCTGCAGTAGGATTTAGAGATAGTTATAAGGGAGGAATATTAATAAATGGCAATACGATGAATGAAATAAATAATAATTTATTTCAAATAAATAATTTTTCAGACAATGATAATTTTATAACATTAAATTCATGCACTTCAAAATCATTTATTCATTTCAATACAAAAATAATAAAAATTGTTAATTCTGATAATAAAGATTTTAATTCGATATATAGAATTGGTTCTCATAATGAGACATTTGGAATATGGAAGAAATATGATTTAATAAATTATGATAAAAATGTATTTATAGATACAAATATAACAAATGATTATAAGAATGCATTAGAAATTAATTATAAATCAGAAATAAATAATTTTGAATTTAATTTAAATGGTTCATTATTCGAAAATGCCGACAGTCGTCTTAAAACTGATATAAGAGTTATTGATGATGCCTTAAATAAATTATGTTCTTTAAGTGGTATTACATATTTGAATAATGGTGGAACAGTAACAAAAAGACAAACAGGAGTAATAGCACAGCAAGTTAATATTGTATTACCTGAGGCAGTATCAATAAATGATGCAGGATATTCGAATGTTGCATATGGAAATTTGGCAGGATTGATAATAGAATCAATAAAAGATTTAAAAAATCAAATAGATGCAATAAATGGTCAAATACAAACAATAAATGGTAAAATATGAATTTAAGTTTTTTTAGGATTTTTAATTTTTAATACTTGTAAAATTTTATTATATGTTTTATTATCAAATGGATATTTTCCACCTTCAATTTTAGTAATAAAATCATGAGGAATAACAGGACTTATTTTATTTGCCAATTCTTTTTGTGTTAAATTAGCAGCCATACGTGCTTCTTTAATAATATTAATTTTATCAATTGGATAATAAATAATTGGTGTAATATCATCACTATCCTTTTTAATATCAACATGAATATTTGATTTTGATTGTTGAGATGCTGATGATTGAAATGTTTTCTTTTTAGTTAAAACGACGGGTGTAAAATCTTGATAAACTTTATAATAATTGTCTCCGCTCATTATTAATCCTATTTTATAATAATTATTAAAAAAATAATATCATTTTTTTATTTATCCAAATAAATTGAAATAAAAATGGATATAAACATAAGATATATATATTACAAATAAATAAAATGGCTACTAAACAAATTATCGATAAATTTGTATCATCAGTTGATGTTTCAGTTTCTTATTCTATTTCAGATTTAGTTAAACTATTAAAAGAAGCACATAAAAATACTAAAAATACTGATAAAAATGGTGTCGATAAACCTAAAAAAGCTCCTTCACAATATAATCTATTTATTAAAGACCAAATGGCAATTCTTAAAAATGATGGATGTAATCCAAAAGAAAGAATGAAAAAAGCTACTGAAGAATGGAAAAGACAAAAAGGCGCAGCAACACCTGCATCTGATGAAGTTGTATCTGTTGCATCAGAAACAAAAGAAAATGAATAAATATCTTTTTGTTTCTTTTTTGAATAATTTTTTTTTACATAGTTCTTAATGTATTACGAACTTTCATAATAGCTAATCCAAGACGATTAGTACCTTTCCAATTTTCAATTGAAGTATTAAGAGTATCTGTAATATTCATACCATTTCCCCAAATACAATCATAAGGAGAACATTCAACATACATTTTTCCACCACTTGCTAATAGTTTAACTTTCAATTCTAAATTTTGAGTAAATTTAGCAAAATTTGCTTTAAATACAATATCATCAACTACAGCATTCCATCTATCGGCATCGAAATTTTTAACATTTCTTCCTAATTTCTTATGTTCTTTAGGGTCATCTGACTTCATAATAAGTTTTTCAGATTCAACATCACCGAAAAATCTAGCTTTTTCAGCCATCATATATTTTTCACAACAATTATATTCAATATTATCAATTTTAAAATTTGAAATATACCATTGAGAAGGATAACGTGATTTAAAATAAATTCCATTTTCATTTTCGAAGAACTTTTCATCATGAGTAGTAATAGTAGTCATTTTATATAAATATTTATAAATAAAAATAAATCATTTTTTATTATAATAAAAATTGATAATTAATTATATTATTAATCAATATTTATCATTTATAATGACAAGTAGAGCAGTAATTCAGAAAGAAAAACTGACAAAGATGGAATTAATCACAAGTATACATATGCATTATTTTAAAAAAGGTATGTTATGTGAAAATTTAAATAAAATATCGAAAATAAAATTATTAGAAATTTATATAGATAATAATATTGAATATGTCAATAATGAAAAAATAAAAGACGAAATACTAACAGTTGAAAAATATAATTATTTGCGAAATATTATTTATTGCAATTTTCTCAAATATGAAAATATTCCATATGATATAATAATTAATATTAAATCAGATACAAAAAATGAAGAATTAGAAATGATAATTAAAAAATATAATTTAGAAAATGAACAATCATTTAGTCATATTAAAGAATTAGTATTTAATTTATATAAATCTTATAAAAAATATTGCGATAAATTATCCATTAAAAATGAATGTGTTTATATTACTCTTCCTAGTTTAACAAAAGCATTTAAAGATTTAATTTAAACTTCCTTAAATATTAGTTTTGCATCAAATGGAATTGGAACAATATAATCTTTAAATAATTGTTTAGCAAAGAAGAAAGAGATTTGGTCTTGAATGCCACATTCTTTAATATGATTATACCAAGTAGAATTTAATTCTATTATTTTTGTATGTTTCATATTTCTTATTAGTAATCCTGCATTACAATGATAATCATCTGTTGCTTTAAATCCATTATTTAATTGATTATTAATATAATTTAAATATCTATAGCGGTCATTATAATATCTTGGTTGATACATACTTAAACCAAATTCAGACCATACATTATTTGTAGTAATATAATCATGTAATCTTAATATTAATGCTTTATTATCATTAATAAAACACCTATTAATATTATCTTCAATAAAATTTACATTTAAATTATTTAATTTGCTATCAAAGAAACATAAATAATCATAATCTTTAAGTTCTTGATATTCTTGTGGCATAGATTTAAGATGTTTTCCATACATATTAGGTATATACACATCATCTTTAAATTCTATATCAATAAAAATACCAATCCATTCAGTTTCTTTTAATTTTTCAAATATAGATTTATTATTTGTATAATAATAACATTTATATTTTTCAGATGGAAAATCAGGAATTGCAAAAGCAGGATTATCATTCGTTCCAAAAAAATAAGTATAAAAAGCTAAATTTAAATTACTCATTACTTAGGTTTTTTATTTTTAAATGTCTTTATATATTAGTTTTCCATCAATTGGTATTATATACTCTTTAAATAATTGTTTAACAAAGAAAAAAGACATTTGACATTGAATTCCACATTCTTTAATATGATTATACCAAGTAGAATTAAATTCTATTATTTTTGTATGTTTCATATTTCTTATTAGAAATCCTGTATTACAATGATAATCATCTGTTTCGCTAAATCCATTATTCAATTGTTTATCGATATAATTTAAATATTTATCATGGTCAATATGATATCTTGGTTGATGCATACTTAAATAAAATTCAGACCTTATATTACAATGATATATTTCGATGATAGATTCATGTAATCTTAATATTAATGCTTTATTATCATCAATGAAATATTTATGAATATTATCTTCAATAAAATTTACATTTAAATTATTTATTTTGCTATCAAAAAAACATAAATAATCATAATCTTTAAGTTCTTGATATTCTTGTGGCATAGATTTAAGATGTTTTCCATACATATTAGGTTCAAATACATCATCTTTAAATTCAATATCAATGAAAATGCAAATCCATTCAGTTTCTTTCAATTTTTCAAAAATAGTTTTATTATTGGTATAATAATAACATTTATATTTTAAAGACGGAACATTAGGAATTGCAAAAGCAGGATTATCATTTGTTCCAAAAAAATAAGTATAAAAACCTAAATTTAAATTACTCATAAACTAGTTTTTTAATTTTATAATAGCTTTATATTATTTGATTTTTTTTTAAATTTCTTTAAATGTTTTTATAAATATTTTAGATGTTTCTTTTGTATTTATAATTGGTTTTGGATAATTAATATTTGGATATTGTTTTGTTTCCCAATTTAAAATTATTTTAGTTGATACATCTTTAAGTTCTGGAATCCATTTTTTTATATAATCACAATTATTATCAAATTTTTTCATTTGCAATGTCGGAGAGAATATTCTAAAATAAGGTTGGCTATCAGTTCCAGTTGATGCACACCATTGCCATCCTCCATTATTTGACGAAGGGTCATAATCAACTAATGATTTTGCAAAATGTTCTTCTCCTTTGCGCCAATCAATAAATAAATTTTTAACTAAAAATGACGCAACAACCATACGACATCTATTATGCATCCATCCACATATTTTTAATTGTCTCATCGCAGCATCTATTAATGGAAATCCGGTAAATCCATTTTTCCATTTTTCAAATAAATCATTATTATTATTCCATTTAATATTATCATATTTTTTAATAAATGATTCGCCTTTTAATACATATGGAAAATAATAAGTTATTATTGCATAAAAATCATGCCAATATAACTCCCTGACAATTCCATGTGTTATAGGTAATGTATAATAAATTTCACGAATACTAAGACAACCAAATTTGATATATGCACTTAATTTAGTTGTTTTATCCAAATATGGATAATCTCTTTCAGTATCATAATTATTAAATTTACCTGTTTTTAATTGTTGTAATATAATTAATGCATTTTTTCGACCTCCATTAACTAATATAAATTTATTTGGTTTAGGTCTTATGAAATCTAAGGATAATAATGATTTATCATCTTTAATAAAATTAAAGGTTTTGTTTGTAAATAATGACCGTGGTTTTTTAAGAATACTTTTTTTATAAAAAGGAGTAAATTTTAAATATGGTTTTTTATCATCTTTAGTTATTTCACCCATATTATGTAATGTATAATCTTCACTTGCGATAATTTCTATTTTTTTACTATTTGCCCAAACATTAATTTCTTCATCTCTTTTTTTTGCATATGGTGTATAATCTTTATTATAAGAGATAACATCAAATTTATATTTTTTATATAATTCATCTAAAATATTAATTTCATTATCTGTATAATAATAATTGATGAAATCCAATTCTTCTAAACTTTCAAATAAAAATTGTGCAGCATTTTTAGAATAATATTTATTTTCATTTTCATCTATTTGTTTTTTGTTAAATATAAATATAGGTAATATTTCTGAATTTGGATATTTATTTTTAACTAAATTTAACGATGTATTATCGTAAAGTCTTAAATCCCGCCTAAATATAAATAAAGTTTTCATATAATATATTATTATATGAAAACTTTATTATCTTTTGATATTGGCATTAAAAATATGGCATATTGTTATTCTATTATTGGTGAGAATGATAATGATAATGACTTAAATATAAAAAATATAGATAAGATTGATTTAAATTGTAATAAAAATAATATTCAAGCAATTATTGATAATACTATTGAATTTTTAGATGATTTGATGATTAAATTAAATATTGAAGATATTAATGATAAATTAATAATATTAATTGAATGTCAGATGACATCGATAATGCGCAATATTCAAACATGTATAAATACATATTTTAAATTAATTAGTAAACATTTAAATTTAGATATTGAAACTGTATATGTATCCCCTAAACATAAATTAAAAATTATGGATAAATTCAGTGATACAATTGCTTCAAATAAATATAAACAAAATAAATTAGATGCTATTTATTATACCACTCATTTATTAAAAACGGTTTATAAAAATGATGAAATATTAACAATAATTAATACTCATAAAAAGAAAGATGATTTATGCGATGCATTTTTAATGTGTGTATTTTATCATATTCAAAATAAAAAATAATTATTTATATATATAATATAGAATAATAAAAATAATATGAGTGATAATAAAAATGATAAAAGTAAAGATAATAAAACAATCGATGGAATTAATGTTATATTTGCGATATTTATATTTATACTTGCATTAATGTGGTTTATTTCTGGTATTGCTGCATTTGTAGCAGGAATTGTATGTTTATTTTATAATTCATCAGTCCAAGATAAAATAATAGGTTTGATATTTGGAATAATTGCTGGTCCATTTTATTGGATATATTATATTTATAATTTAAATTATTGTAATAGATTTGATAATTTTAATAATAAATATTATTAATAATATATTAATGTTATATAGATAACTAATATTAAAATGAGTGGAATATCTACTACAGCACCAACAAAATCGCCTACAACATCAATAGAAGATACTTCAGATTATTCAATCAGTGATAATATTTACATATTTTTTTATTCATTAATTATTCTAATATGGATAATATCTGGATTATTTGGATTTATAGTAAGTATTGTATGTTTATTTTATGAATCTTCACCTGGTGAAAAAATATTAGGTCTGGTGCTTGGTATCTTTACTGGTCCGTTTTATTGGTTATATTATATTCTAAATGTAAATTATTGTAATAATAAAGTAATTCCTAATTATTAGCAATCGTAGTTAATTGTTTAATGACATTTGCATTAAAATCAGTAATTTTATTAGTTTCAATAGCATTTGCTAAATTTAACCAAAATTTGTCAAATTTAAATTTTTTATTATTTTTATTTATTTCACGACATTTATTATATAACCATTTATATAATTTTAATTTATTTGAAATAGTGCAATTATCTTTACTATATGGACATATCATTCCTTTACCTAAATCATTTTGCATTGTTCCTGGTAATACTTGATAAATTTCACAAAATGATGTATAATTATATGGTTTGCATTGAATTTGAACATGTTTAAAATCAGTATATACATCACTATCGTCAATTATAATAATTTCGGGATTTTTAGGTTTAATTTTATCTAATAAAGGGTCAATTGATTTTGAATAAGTTTGTAATTTTTTATTTTTAAATTCTTTACATTCTTCTCTCGTAAATATAGGTCTGCTTAATTTAATATTATTTTCTTTTTCTATTAATTTAATTTGTAGATTAGCCCAATCTTTACTGGATGCAGTATAAACATAAAAATATACATCATTTTTATATAATTCACGCATTTTATTTATAAAATAAACAAAAAACGGTCGAACTAATTTTGATTTTTCATTATAATATGATGATAATATTTTATTTATATTAATTAATTGTCTATTACCATTATTCATTACTTTAGCAATATTATATAATTGTAATTGATAACTACAATCACCAATTATTGTACTATCCAAATCGATAATAAAAACATATTTTTTCATTATTTTATCTGTTTAATGTTTAGAATAAAAATGTTAAAAAATAAGAAATTAAATCAAAAAGATATTTGCGATAAATGGCTATTAAACAAAACTATCAATCCCGAAACATTGCGCAAAATTAAAGAAAATGGACCTGTTTATAATAAATTACTAAAAAAATGTTCCTTAAATCAAAAAGAAGAAAAAGCAAAAAAAGATATTTGCGATAAATGGCTTGCAAATAAAACTATCAATCCCGAAACATTGCGCAAAATTAAAGAAAATGGTGATGTATATAAGAAACTTGAAAAAATATGTTCCTTAAATCAAAAAAGTGATATAAAACAAAAAGCTGCTACTAAAATTCAAGATGCTTTTAAAAAATTGAAAGCTAAAAGTAAAGATAAAAAAGATTTAAAAAAAGAATTAGAATTTGATAGATTTTTGCGTTCAACTGCAATTAAATTATTAAATGAAAGATTAAATTTAGAAAAACAATCATTACAAAAATATTCATATAATCCTAAAAAAATTGATTTTATTAATTTAAAAATTCAAAAAACTATTAATGAAATACAAAAACAAACAAAACAAGCTAACTTTATAACAGAGAAATTACAAAAAATACAATTTGGTATTTTAACAGATAAATTAGAAAATCAAAAAGAAGTAAAAGCAAATTCAGATGAAAAGAAAATAGAAGCCATAAAGAAAATACATAAATTATTTATTCCATATGTTAAGAGAATATCTATAAATATTATTGACAGGATTAATTATTATATTATGATGAAAAAATACATGTTATCTATAAAAGAAACTAAAAATTGTGTTAGATTATATAATATTGATGAACAAACTAAGAAACCTATTTATAGAGTTGGAAATAGAATAATATTAGATAAACAGATTGGTTCAAATAGTGTATTTGGAATTGTATTTTTGTCACATTTTAAAACAAATATTAAATATGGAACTAAATTTGATAAATTAAATAAATTTGCAGTTAAAATAACAAATCAAACTAAAGAAAATAAAAATGAGGTTAAAGTTCTTGAAGATTTAACAAAACAAGTTATTGATTTTAAATGTCCGCATTTTCCTATTTCATATGGACATTTAAGATGTAATAATTCACGTGCAAAAAGTGATAATTTAGATGATTATTCAATTGTTAAAGATAAACATAAAAAGAAGAAATTATTCCCTGAATTGGTAAATAAAAATAAATCATTATTAATACAAATAAATGAATTAGCAGCAGGTGATTTAAACAATTATTTAAATTTAAATAAAAATAAAAATATATCAAATACAATTGTACAATTAATATTATCAATCCTATTTTTTAATGATTTTACAAAATCATATCATACTGACCTTCATGCAGGTAATTTCCTTTATCATATAGTTAAACCAGGTGGATATTTCCATTATAATATTTATGGTGAAGACTATTATTTGGAAAATCAAGGTTATTTATGGGTCATATGGGATTTTGGATTAATTAAACCTTTTACTGAAAATAATAAATATGGACCAACTAATTATAATTATTCAATAAATTTTGATTATGTTTATATATTAGATGCAATAGAATATTATGATGATATATTAACATCTGATGATAGCACCTTGAGAAAACAATTATCAAATATAATAAATAAATATAATAACATAAAAGATTATAAATTATTGAGAAATATTAATAAAGAACTCTTAAGCCATCTAATTGATAATGTTCCTTCATTTACATCTATAAAACCATCTAATATTATTAATAAAAAACCTTATACAATCGGAAATAAATCTCCAATAAAACCATCATATTTTAGTAGTATTGTTAATTATGTTAAAAAAGGGTTCTCCAATAAAAACCGATTATATAAATAGATAAATGCTTAAAAATAAAAACTTAAATGAAAATGAATTATGTAATAAATGGTTAGCAAATAAAACTATCAATCCGGAAACAACCCGCAAAATTAAAGAAAATGGACCAGTTTATAATAAATTATTAAAAAAATGTTCCTTAAATCAAAATAAAAACTTAAATGAAAAAGAATTATGTAATAAATGGTTAGCAAATAAAACTATCAATCCGACAACATTGCGTAAAATTAAAGAAAATGGCAGTGTATATAAGGAATTATCAAAAAAATGTTTAGTTAAACCTAAATCCGAAGTTAAACCTAAATCCGAAGTTAAACCTAAATCTGAAGTTAAACCTAAATCCGAAGTTAAATTAAATTCTGAACAAAGAAAAATAGAAGCCATAAAGAAAATACATAAATTATTTATTCCATATGTTAAGAGAACATCGGTAAATATTATTGATAGAATTAATTATTTTATTATTATGAAAAAATATTTATTATCAATAAAAGAAAAAAATAATTGTTTAAGATTATATAATATTGATGAAACAACTAAACTTCCAATTTATAGAATTGGTAAAAGAATTATATTAGATAAACAAATTGGAACTAAAAGTGCGTATGGAATTGTATATTTATCGCATTTTAAAAGTAATGTTAGATATGGAACTAAATTTGACAGATTAAATAAATTTGCCGTTAAAATAACAAATCAAAGTAAAAATAATTTTAATGAGGTTAAAGTTCTTGAAGATTTAACAAAACAAGTTATTGGATTAAAATGCCCTCATTTTCCTATTTCATTTGGGTCATTATTATGTAATTCTACCATAAAAAGTGATAATCCGGATGATTATTCAATTGTTAAAGATAAACATAATAAAAAGAAGTATTTCCCTGATTTAATAAATTCAAATAAATCATTAATTATTCAAATCAATGAATTAGCAGCAGGTGATTTACATAGTTTAATAATAGGACCATTAAAATTTGATTTTTATAATATAATGGTTCAAATTTTCATAGCAATTATGTTTTTTCATGATTGTACTAAATCTTATCACGGAGACCCGCATAGTGGTAATTTTCTTTATCATAAAATAAAACCAGGCGGATATTTCCATTATAATATTTATGGTAAAGATTATTATTTAGAAAATCAAGGTTATTTATGGGTAATATGGGATTTTGGATTAATTAATCCTTTTGAAAATAAAAATAAGTATGGTAAAAAACATTCGAAGGTAGCTATAAATTATGATTATAATTATATATTAAATGCATTAGGCTATTATAATTATAAATTAACATCAGATGCTTATTATATGAAAAAAGGATTATATGATAATGTTTTAACATATAATGCTATAACAGATTATAAAAAATTATATGACCTAAATAAAGAAATTTTAAATTATTTATTATTAAATGTTTCATCTTTCACAACAATAAAACCATCAAATATTATTAATAAAACCGCATATATAATTAGATAAAAATATAAAATGTCTTTAGTAAATCAAATTAATACATTTAATTTTAAAGAACGTATTAATTTTATTATCATAATGAAAAAATATATATCATCCATTAAAGAAACAAATAATTGTTTAAGAATATATAAAATTGATAAAAATACAAATAAACCAATTTATAAAATTGGAGATAAAATTATATTAGATAAACAAATTGGAATACCTAGTAAATATGGAATAGTTTATTTAGCACATTTAAAATTACATAAATATGCCATCAAAATTACAAATCAAACATTACAAAATAAAAATGAAATAATTATGTTAGAAAAATTAACTAAATTTGTAATTGATTTTAAATGTCCACATTTTCCTATTTCATATGGCTATTTAAAATGTAATAATTCACATTTAAATAATGATTATACAATGATTAAAGATAAACATAATATTAAAAGTTATTTTCCAGAATTAATTAATAATAATGATAATTTTTATATTCAAATAAATGAATTAGCCGATGGTAATCTATTAAATTTAATATTAAAAGGAAATATAGATTTGTTAAATAATATTACACAAATTTTAATCTCAATTATGTTTTTTCATAATTATACAAAATATTATCATATGGACATGCATGTCGGTAATTTTTTATATCATAAAATAAAACCTGGTGGTTATTTTCATTATAATATTTATGGTAAAGATTATTATTTAGAAAATATAGGTTATTTATGGGTAATATGGGATTTTGGTTTAATAATGCCTTTTAAAGATGGACCATATAATAAAATATCTATAAATAATGATTATTATTTATTATTTAACATATTATATAAATTTAATAATGTTGAAAATTTTTCAGGATTTACATTAACTGAAAATACAATATGCACTTCATTATTTAAAAATATAATAAAAAAATATAATAAAACATATGATACTAAATTTCTAAAAACAATCAATAAAGAAATTTTAGAATTCTTACTTAAAAATATGAGTTCTTTTAGAACAACCAAACCATCTAAAATAATAAATAAAAAACCATATATTATTAGATAAAAACAAATAATAATAATGCCAAATAAAAAAGTTTTAACAAAAGAATTATGTTATAAATGGTATGAAGATAAAAATATTAATCCTTTAAGTAATAGAAAAATTAATGAAACAGGAGCAATTTATAAAAGTTTAAAATCTAAATGTTCTAAACTTTTAAATAATCAAAATAATTATAATAAAAAATCATTAAATATAACTGATGAATTATGCAAAAAATGGATTAAAAATAAAAATATTAATCCTGAAACTAATAGAAAGATTTCAACCACAGGAAATATATATAAACAATACTATAAAAAATGTCGCGATAAGGATGATAAGGAAGATAAGGATGATGATGAAAAAGCGGTAAATAAAATTAAAAAAATATTTAAACCTTTTATAAATAGAGTATCAGCAAATATAATTGACCGTGTTAATTTTTTTATCATTATTAAAAAATATATAAATTCAATTCAAAAAAAAAATAAAAATATTTGTATGAGATTATATAATTTTGACAGTAAAACTAAAAAACCAATATATAGACTTGGAAATAAAATAATATTAGATAAACAGATTGGTTCAAAAAGTGCTTATGGTATTGTTTATTTAGCTCATTATAAATATGATATTAATTATGATAATAAATATGTTAAATTAAATAAATTTGCAATTAAGGTAATAAATTATTCAGAAAATAATAAAATAGAATTTAAAGTTTTAAAAGAAGCTACAAAACAAGTTTTATTATTTCATTGTCCTCATTTTCCAATAACTTATGGTTTATTAACATGTGATAATAAAAATATTAAAAGTAATTATAGTAATCCAATTAATATAAAATTAAATAAATCAGTTATTAACAATAAAGATAATTATCCTGAATTAGTTAATAATAATATATCATTATATTATCAAATTAATGAATTAGCATCAGGTGATTTTATGAATTATAGAATTACATATCGCAGTAATAATATTTATTTATCAAATGCTATTTCGCAAATTTATTTATCATTAATGTTTTTTCATAAATATATGAATGCATATCATAATGACGCACATGCGGGTAATTTTCTTTTTCATAAAATAAAACCAGGAGGATATTTTCATTATAATATTTACGGTAAAGATTATTATTTGGAAAATATAGGTTATTTATGGGTAATATGGGATTTTGGATTAATTCAACCATTTAATAACAGTAAATCAATAAATAATAATAAATTTGGAAAATATAAAAAGAAAGTTAAAATTACTTATGATTATATTAAACCAATTTCAAGAATTATTGATAATAATGATTTATTTAATACAGATTTTACTGATATAATAAGTAAAATTAAAGTAATGTTAGATAAATATTCAAATAATACAGATATTTCATTATTATCAAATATTAATAATAATATTTTAAATATTTTAATTAAATATGTATCTACATTTACAAATATTAAACCTTCTAATATTATAAATAAAAAACCATATATTATATAGAATAAATATGAATGATACTAAATGTAAACCTCCTGCATGTGAATATTCTATTGCAAAAGAAAAATGCGTAAAACCAAATCCATATTTTCAATATAAATCAAAATGTTCAAGAGATAAAGTACCATTTTCATTATGCGTTAATTTATATAATGCTAATAAAAAACAAGCTTCCGAAAAAGCATGTGATTATTATAAAGAATATTTACTTCATAATAAAGAAAAATTAAAAAAAATAATTAAAGATGGTCCTAAAAAAGTAGGAAGACCTAAAAAAGAACCTAAAGAACCTAAAGCACCTAAAGAACCTAAAGAACCTAAAATTAAAACTCAAAAAACAGTAAAAGAACCTAAAGAACCTAAAGAACCTAAAATTAAAACTCAAAAAACAGTAAAAGAACCTAAAATTAAAACTCAAAAAACAGTAAAAGAACCTAAAGAACCTAAAGCACCTAAAACTCAAAGAAAAAAAGATATAATTAATTTTTTAAAAATTAAAAGTATATCACCTAAGAAAATAAAACAAGAAATAGTTCCTAAGAAAATAAAACAAGAAATAGTTCCTAAGAAAATAAAACAAGAAATAGTTCCTAAGAAAATAAAACAAGAAATAGTTTTTAAAAAAATATTATCTCCTAAAATAAGTTCAAGTTCATCACCATTATTTAAATCATTTGTTTCTTCTTCTTCAATAAAAGCACCTGAAAATATATTAAGAAAATCAAGCAGTTCTTTTAATATTACTGATAAATCATCTGTAAAAACAACATCATCTATGTTAACACCATCAAATCCTAAATCATTATCAAAATCAAAATCTCCATCATCAAAAACCACATCATCAAATTCAACATTATTTAAATCATTCAAAACAAAATCATCACAATCACCATCATTTAAATCATTTAAAACGATAAGAACAAAAACACCAAGTGATATTTTAAAAGATATTAAAAATATTCAAGAAGAAAATAAGGAAATTGAAGAAAAAATTAAAAAATTACTTAAAGAAACTAAAAGATTACATCCGGATAGAGAAGAATTTGAGGAAATAAATGCAAAAAAAATTGGTAAATATTTAGCACCTTTAATTGATAGAATATCTACAATTGAAAATCGCATTAAATTTTATCGTATTTTACATAAATATATTGAAACAAGAAATAAATATAAAAATAATTGCATAAGATTATATAAATATGATAAATCAGGAAAACCAATATATAGAATTGGTAATCGTGTTATATTAGAAAAAAAAATTGGTACTGATAGTGTATATGGTGCAATATATTTATCACATTATAGATTACATAATAAAAAATTTGGTAAATTATTAAAATTTGCTACAAAAATAAGTGATGGCTCATATCCTATTAATGTAAATGAATATACAGTATTAAAAGATTTAACAGCTTGTGTTATAAGAAATGAATGTCCTCATTTTCCTATTTCATATGGAAAATTAACATGTTCAAATCAATATGATAGCAAAATACAAAGTGTATATTCAAGTGATATAAATCCATCATATAAAAAACAATCTGAAAAATCATTAGAATTATTATTGGATAATTTACCGGAAAATGCTAATAAATCAAATATAATTATAACATTAAATGAACTAGCTGAAAATGATATTCATAATTTTATTAAATTATATTATAGTGATGATATAATTATTTGGAATACCTTAATTCAAATAATGTTATCAATTATGTTTTTTTATAAATATATTAATGCTTTTCATTGTGATGCGCATAGTGGTAATTTTCTTTATCATAAAATAAAACCAGGTGGTTATTTTCATTATAATTTATATGGCAAAGATTTTTATCTTGAAAATATTGGATTTTTAATAGTTATATGGGATTTTGGTTTAATAAATCCATTTCAAAATAGCAAAAGAATTAATAATAATAAATATGGTACTTATGACAATCGTAGAAAAAATTTAACAATTACACAAGATTATGCTAAAATTATTAAAGATGGTTTCCGATATAAAAAACATGGTGGTGGTGTAAATAATAATAATTTATTTTCAACTAATATTTATACTTTTATAGATTATATTATTGAAAAATTAAATAAACCTCAGTATTTTAATAATACTGATACAAATGATTTAGAAACATTAAATAAAGAAATAATTACAATATTAAAAAATTATCCGGATGATGATAATACGTTTAAAAATAAATTAACTGCGGATGATGTAATATTAAATCCACATAATCCTTACTATTTATAAAATTATTTTTATTTACATATATTTTTAAAATAAAAAATGATAATAATCATATATAATATTTATTATAAAGTTTAAGAGAAAACAATGGCAACTATTACATGCAATTTAAATTGTATTTGTGTTAATTCTGATTGTTTATATAATCATTATATTACATATAAAGATAGAAAAATTGTTAAAAAATTTTATGATGATATTTCAAATAAAAGTAAAGATGAACCAAATGCAGAAAAACGTAAAAAAAATTGTATATTTGGACAATTATGTGATAAAGAAATATGCGGATTTAGACATCGTTTATCATTTGCTAATCGAGAAAAATTAATTGTATCATATAAATTTAATAAAATTTGTCCTGCAACTGAAATTACATCAGATGTTAAATCTTCACAAAAAAATAAAAGTGTTAATAAAAATAATGATTTTTCTGAAAATTTATATTTAACTTTAGATGATTTTAAAGAAGAAATTAAAGAAGAAATTAAAGAAGAAATTAAAGAAGAAATTAAAGAAGAAATTAAAGAAGAAAAAACTAAATCATGGGTTGATATTGTTTCTAAGCCTAAAATTAATCTTGAAATTTCATCAAAATGGGAAGATTTAGCAGATGAAGATTTTTATATGAAATTCTAAAAAAATTTATTTTTTTTTGTTCTTTATTTATTATAAAGATGAATTCTAAAGTTAGAAATATTGATATAATTAAAAATACAATATTTATTTCAATTGCAAGTTATAGAGATGACGAATGTCAAAAAACAATTAATTCATTATTTGAAAATGCAAAATATAAAAATAATTGTTTTGTAGGTATTTGCCAACAAAATAATTTTGATACTGATGATGATTGTTTAATTAATTGTAAATGGAAATCTAATATAAATATAATAAGAATACCATATTTTGAAGCTAAAGGTCCGACATATGCTAGATATTTATGTTCAGGCTTATGGAATGGTGAAGAATATTATTTACAAATTGATAGTCATAGCACATTTGTAAAAGATTGGGATGAAAAATTAATAAATATGATTAATGAAATAAAAGATAGAAATTTATCATTAAAACCTGTATTAAGTCATTATCCAATTGATATTATCAAAAAAGATATTACTGATTCCGGAATACCACATATTTTTAGTGCCGAATATAATAAAGTAGGAATATTAATATTAAGCACTGCAATATATACAAATAATAATAATGATTTTTTGAAATCTTATTTTATGAGTGCAGGAATGTTTTTTTGTGAATCAAAATTTTTAAATGAAATTCCATTTGACCCTACTTTAGATGATTTGTTTCAAGGAGAAGAAATATTAACATCAGTTAAATTTTATACAAATGGATGGGATGTATTCACGCCAAAAGAAAATCTTATATATCATGAATATGGAAGAGAAAATAAACCTAAATATCACACTGATAATAAAAAAACATTTAGTCCTGATAAAGCAATATTAAAAGTTAAACGGTTATTATCATTAGATAATATAAACGACGAGGATGAACATTATGGGTTAGGAAAAATAAGAACATTAAAAAGTTTTTATGATAATGCTACAATTATATCTAATAATGAAAATAATAATAATAATAAAAATGAAAATTTAATAATTATATCAATTATTACAATGTTATTATTAGCAATTATAATTATAATTATTTTAAATATAATAAAATAATTATATTTGTTTATTGAATATAGTAAAATAATTAAAAAATGATTTTCTTATTATTTTTATACTTTTCAAGGCATAATGGAAGGTTGCTTATATAGGAGATATGATGATAAGTTATATTTGATAAGTCGTACTGCTACATATAATTATGTAGTAGTAGAATTTGAGACATTCAATAGTTGTTTTATTATGAATAAAGATTTCAATGACAATTTTGAATTAGTTGAATATAATAGTTCAAATATAAAACTTATTTTAGATGATTTTGAAGAATTTAAAGATTTGATTGATTATAGCAATTTGAATGATTTCAACACGATTATATATAATGATAAAAATTATATAATTAAGACTTGGAAGGACTTATTCAATTTCGTTGCTGGTCGCATTTAAATTTCCTATTCTCTTATAAATATGCCATTATCAATTTTTGGCATTTATGCAAAAGTTCCATTAAATATTTTTCAATGTTATAATAAAAAATTATTAGAAAATGAAAATATATATCAAAATATAAAAACGATTAAAGATTATAATCCTGAATTTAATTATTTTTCTTTTGATGAAAATAATGATTGTAATAAATTTATTTTTGATAATTATCCTGATTATGTGTATAAAGCCTATAATAATTTAATACCAATAGAATATAAAAATGATTTGTGGAAATATTGCATTTTATATAAATATGGTGGTATATATATTGATGTAAAATTTTATTGTAAATTTAAATTAATAAATTTTATTGATAATAATTATTTTACTGGTGAATATGATTATTATTATAATAAATTATTAATAAATACCGGATTTATAATTACTAAAGCAAATAATCCAATATTTTTAAGAGCTATTAATAATATTATCAACAATATCAATAATAATTATTATGGAATATCAGATAATTTTCCAACCGGTTCAGGATTATTAGGTTTAATATTTATTAATAAGCGCCTTAAATCAAATTTAATATATGATGGAAATATGATAAAATATAAAAATAAAATAATAATGCAAACAAATAATAAAATAGAAAAAAAAGATTATTATAAATTATTATGGTTATCTAAAAACATTTATAAATGCCAAAAAACTTTGACATATATATCTCCACAAGCTCGAATTTAATCCTTCATCTCCAACTCGTTCTTCTCAATGTACTCCGTGAAATTGAAATTACACGGGAACGACTTGGGATTTCTCCGTCCATGATAACATTCACGATATGAAGTCGCAATATTATCATGGAGTTTGTAGGCTTTGAAGTCATCCGACCAGCAAGTCATCACAAAGATAAGTTCCTTGATAACTTTGTTCACATACACTACGAATAAATTCTTTGATGGATAGAACCTAATCGTTTTATGTCGAGAACCTTTACGAGTATATGGCTCAAGGAGTTCTTTCGTTTCAGGATTATATTCAGCCTCAAATAAATCACCTCCGTAAATGTAGGTATGATCATCGGGTTCGAGATAAAATAAACGCATCATTGTATTTGACCGTAATATTTTACTATTAAATATCCTTCAATTTTATAAACATTTACTATTATTTTAATACAAATGTATATGTTTATTTAAATAAGTAAATAATTATAAAATTGATATTATTATTTTTATAAAACAATCATCAAATTTTCAATGAAAGCCATTATTTTGATTGTTGCATTATTGAGTGTTGTTAGTATGACTGAATGTCGCAACCTTAGGGCATTCTCTCGTAATTATATGAAAAATGCAAATAAGGCAATTGTAAATAGTTGCAACTCTGAGGCACATAAACAAATTCAGGATGATGAGATTTACAATTGTTTTAAGAATAAGACGACTGATTGCACAAATCTTGCTAATTTTAGCGAGTTTAACGCAATTCGGACTGATTGTATTAAATCAAAAAGAAGTGATGTTGGATTTGGTATCATCATTGCGATTATGATGTGGGTTATTCTTGGAATTTTCTCAAATCGCTAAATAAAAGCAAATGATATATATGATAAAAATAGTAAAATATTTTTGTCATTATGATGAAGTAGTTAATTTAAAAAAATCAGAAACAATTTTATCATTTATTTTATCCGATTTTATAGATGATTTTAATGTTTTTGCTATAAGTTCTAAATTAGATAATTCATTATCATCGTCATTATCTTGATTATCTTCAATAAAAATTTCATAATAATTATTATGAAATGAAAATTTTATAATTTGAGGATTAATATTTAATGATTTATTTATAATATTAATTTTTATTTTATCATTATTATAACTTTCAACAGACATACATTTAGAATTTGAAATATTATTATAACTTTCTTGAATACAACTTTTATTATATTGATTTAATATAAATCCATGTTTTCCCGTCTTTATTTCTTTAATAAATTGATTTAAGGAACTACTTTTATAATAAATTTTTGATATTTGTTTTGGATTATCAAAAGTTATTTTAGTTGTTAATGGTTTTCCGTTATAGGTAAAATAATTATTAGTATCAGGAATATGCTCTGACATAATATCAATTAATTTTTGTAATTTTATTTTATTACTTGAAGTCATAATACTAATTCTAATATATAAATAATAAAATAATCAATATTATTTTATATAAAGACTTATTTTAATACTTTTAAATATATAATGAATTTTGCTCTTGCACATGATGGAGGATTTTTTTCATGTTGCTCTCTAAGATTATATTATTTAATTTTAATTTTTAATAAATACAAACAATTACCAAATATTTATGATACAACAGAATTTTATACATGGTATAAAAAAAATACAAAAGATGATATCACTTTTAACTATTTCAAACATTATAATGATAATAATATTGATATTAAACATGTTCATGATATTAATTATCATGAATGTTTTCAATATAAAAATTATAAAACTTTAGATTTAGTTTCCTTAAATCAATTTATATGTAAATATTTTACGCCGAATGATGAAATATTAAAAATACAATCAGAAATAGAAAATAAATATTCAATTGACCATGATAATATTTGTGTATTATTTTATAGAGGAAATGATAAAATAACCGAGATTGCATTACCATCATTTGATGATTATATTTCACATGCAAATGAAATATTAAAAAAAGAACCAAATATTAAATTTCTTATTCAATCAGACGAAACAGATTTTTTAGATAGAATGAAAAATGAATTTCCAAATAATATAATTTTTTATGATGAAATAAGACATATGTCAAAACAATTATCAACAGTTGATATAGTTTATAAAGAACTAAATTATGATTATTCATTAAAATATCTAGCAATAACATTAATAATGAGTAAATGTAAATATATTATATGTAATGCAGGTAATTGTTCAATTTGGATGGTATTTTTTAGAAATAATACAAATAATGTAACTCAATTTTCTATTATTGAGAGATTATAAAGAATTAAATTTAAATATTATTTTTATTATTACATGATGTTATATTTTTTATATATTCTAATAAAAAATAAAATGTGTAATGTTGAATATCTGTTTTATTTTTGATATTACATTGACAATCATTATCTTTATCAATTTTACAATTATTATTTATATTTTTAATAGAATTATATTCAGTATCAGTAAAATATTTATGTTTGTTTATAATTTCAATAATAAAATCATTCAATAATATTAATGTATCATCATTATTTTTATAACTCATTATTATAAATAAATTATTATATTAAATATAATAATTTATTTAATTTCAAATCCTGAATTTGTTATAATAGTTAAGTCAAGTTCCCATTTAGTCTTATTTCGTTCTTTCCAAATTTTATATGATTCATTAATATGATTTTGTAATTCTTCATCACTAAAGTTATTTATTTTTTTAATATGAATATTGATTTTATCAATATTTTTAGTTCTTTTTGAATGTCCATAATGTGTTGCAGCATGACATAATTTACATAATGCAATAATTCTTATTAATTTTTGTGTTTTAGTTTCTTCATTAAATTCCCATCTTTCATGAGCATCTAAATATTTAAATCTCTTTTTCCCACAACATTCACATTTATGATTAACTCTCTCATAAATATGATGTCTTATCAAATTCCAATCACAATCATTAAATAATGAACGCACATTTTTAAAATAGGATGTTTTTGGAATCATATCAATATATAATTTATTTTCTCCAAATGTTCTATCTTCCCCAATTATTTCAATATCTTTATAAATATTATATAAAGAACATAATTCATTATCTTCCTCACAATACCATTTCTTTAATTTTGCATCCCATAATGCTCCATAATTTTTAACTATTTTACGGTCCTTATATGGAATATTTAAATAAACAATCATATCAATTATGTTTTTTAATTAATGTTAATATAATTTTATATAAAAAATGATAATAATATTTATTAAAATCTAAATTATAATGTTATATTACGATGAATTAAATAATTTCCTATTTTTATTAGAAAATGAAATATTAAGTAATAATGGTATCATCTATGATAAATATGTTTGTGATAGATTATTGGCAAATTTCTTTAAAAAAGCATTCATGAATAAAAAACTTTCCTTAAATAGGTTTTATGATATATCATATGATAATGAAACGATTGACCGATTTATTAAAAATCCTATAATAAAAATAGCATTTATAAATGGTGCTGACTATATAAGATTTTATACATTTATCACAAATAATATTAATAACATTAATACTTTAAAAATTACATTAGAAATAACTATTTCTAATGATGAACCGCCATTTAAAAATAATAATTATATTTGCTATGGTTTATTATTATCAAAAGATGATAGAAATGATAAAAAAATAAAATATTATTATTCTAAAAATACGGGAACACCTTATGATAATATTGATAATTCTATAATTACACAAAAAATAATTACAGATGTCAAAAATAAAACAACACAATATATTAGGGGATTTCATACTAATTATGAAATATTTCATGATATTTATAAAATGATAGGATTTGGTTGGAATATTAATAATTTACCTTATATAATTACAACAAATACCGGCTTACATGATTGTTGTCCAATATGTTTAGATAAATTTACTAATTCAAAAAAAGAAATAATAAATTTATTTGAAAATATTCATAGATTACATTCAAATAATTATTATATTCATCATTTATGTTTAGTTAAATTCTTTGCAACACAAAAAAAGACATTATATTTCAAATGCCCATATCGCTATAAAATAGATTTTAATATATGTAAATATCTTATTGATTATAATAATTGATATTTATCTTGATATTATTTTGTAATTACACATACACGGATTAAATAAACTTTTAATATATTCTACAACTTCAATACTATTATCAAATGTATTACATGTATATAAATCCATTGCTATTTTTTTTTCTTCAACAAATGTATGAATTGATAAATGTGATTCACTTAAAACATAAACACCTGTTACACCAAATGGTTCAAATTGATGAATTACTTTACCAACAACATTTAAATTAAATTTTTCAACAATTTTATCAAGAATAATAATAATAGTATCATTAAATTTTAAAGGTTCGTTATCAAATATTTGATAAATATCAATAATAATATGAGTTCCTTTAATAATTAATGGATGTGAAGAATTAGACATTATTTATTCATATATATAAATATTATCATTTTTATATTTATATAAAAATTGATATTTATTATAAAATTTAATTATATAAAATAAAGAATGATTATAGGAGCTCACATAACAAAAGAAAAAACCATTATTAAAACCATGGAACAAGTTAAAATGAATGGTGGAAATGCATTACAAATATTCACAACTAATCCAAGAAGTTTAAATATAACTTCAAATGATAAATATTTACAAGAATCACATTTAATAAAAAAATATTGCAAAATTAATAATTTTTTCTTAATTGTTCATTCGCCTTATGCTTTTAATATTGCAAAACCTTTTATAAGTGGTAAAAAACAATTAGAAATTACAGATACAATTGTTTTTAATGATTTAATTACTGCAAATATTATTGGTGCTCGTGGTTATGTAATTCATGTTGGAAAATCAACAACCGGAACAATTAAAGAAGCATTAATGATGATGAAAAATAATATTAAAAATATTATAAATGAAATGATTATTCATAATATAAAAACAAAATTATTATTGGAAACACCTGCAGGACAAGGAACTGAATTATTAAAAGATTTTAATGATTTTATGGATTTCTATTATTCATTTACTGAAGAAGAACGAAATTTATTTAAAATATGTATTGATACATGTCATATTTGGAATGCAGGATATGATTTAAAAGAAATTTTACCAATGATACCAAATAAAGATGATATATTATGTATTCATTTAAATAATAGTAAAAATATTAAAGGTGCAAATGTAGATAGACATGAATATTTATTTGAGGGTAAAATACATCCATCATTATTAAAAGAATTTGTTTATAATTTTGAGAATTCAATTATTATTATTGAAAAACCATCAGATGAATATGAAAAAGAAATTAAATATATTTCTAATATTTAATTTAATATCTAGTTAATATTTTTTGTCTTGTATTCATATTAAATAATGCTCTTACATTATCATCATTATATTTAAGAATATTATCATTATTATTAAAACTCGAAGTCCATTCTAAATCATCGGGTTCTGTTGATTTAAATATACAAGATTTATTAGTTAAATAAATTGATTTTAAAAATTTAATATTATTTTTAGAATTTGAATCATCAATATCTATTTTATCACTACAATTAAAATGTTTATTAACAAATAAATCATTTTCATATTTATATTTATTATTTAATTTTGTTATATGGTCACAAGATATATTATAAGATTGTTTAGCCAAATCCAAATCCATAATTATTTTATTTATATATATATAGAAAATTAATGAGTACTCAACCGAAAGTTATAACTAAAGTTGATGATAAAAGTTTAAATGTTCTTATAAATGATATATCATCTCATGGATGTATAATATTATATCATTGGGATAATTGCGGATATTGTCGTAATTTTATGCCAATATGGGATATATTAAAAGATAAATATGGGCATGTAAAACAATTTTATGAAATAGAATTAACAACTATTAGACAAGCTCCTGAATTTTTCAAATCAATAAAGAGTTATCCAACAATAGTTGCATATGTTGGAAATGGTAGTGAAAAAGTTAAATTTGAAGATACACGAAATATGGAAAACTTATCCAGTTTTATTGAAACATATGTTCCTAATTATGATAAACCTAAACCTAAATCAGAACCTAAACCTAAATCAGAACCTAAATCTAAACCTAAACCTAAACCTAAATCAGAACCTAAACCTAAACCTAAATCTAAACCTAAACCTAAACCTAAATCAGAACCTAAACCTAAACCTAAATCTAAACCTAAATCTAAACCTAAACCTAAAACAAAGAAAAAATAGATTTAAAGATTTTTTTAATATTTGTCATATAATGGATAATATAGATTTGATTGAAGATATTATTAAAACAAGTTCTGAACCAACTACGGAAGAAATGGATACATTTAAAAATTTGGTTGCTGATTGGTTTAAATATGATGATGCGATACGAAAATTAAAAATTGCAATTCGAGAGAGAAAGACATTACAACAAGCATTAAATAATAAAATTGAAGAATTTATGTTTAAATATAATTATAATGATTTAAATACACAAAATGGAAGATTAAAAACGAATGTAAAGAATGTTTATAAACCAATTAATATTAAGGAAGTAAGAGATATTATAAATAATAATAAACATTTAACAGGTGAAGAATTATTGGCAAAAATTTTTAATAAGGAAGAACGAGAGATGATAGTTAAAAAATCAATTAAAAGAATAATTCCAAAGGTTTCAATGAGTTTAGATATTTAAGATGATGTAGAAGTACACATATATTCATATTCATAATTAGTAGAATAATAAGTGCATCTTATATTATATTTATTAATAAATTTGGTGCATTTCTCACATGGTTTTGATAATTTTAAACAATTATTAAATCTTGCCGGTGCAATTCTAACAACATAAACATCGCAATTTTCAAGAATTGTTTTATTTTTAAAAACTTGACTAATTGCTGCAACTTCTGCATGAATACTATTATTATCATTCAAATAATGAGTCATATAATTAAAACCATATGCAATTATTTTATTTTTATATACAACAACAGCACCATGTTTTTGTTGCATTGTTGAATATTTTGCAATTTCGGCAGCCTTATCTAAAAATATTTGTTGTTTCTTATTAATATCTTTATTATTAAAAATTTCATCTTGACTTTCGGCTTGCCTCCGCTTAGTATAAATCATTCGTTAAATATTAATAAATTACTTGTCATTATTAATTCATAATCATTTTTTTATATCACTTAATTATCTTTACATAAAAAAAAATGATATAAAGATTATTTATTAATCTCCTTAAATTATTTTTACATGGATATTATAAGACCAATTGAAATAGATATTTATAATATTAGAAATGAAAGACAAAAAATAAATAATGAATTAGCTATGAAAAGAATTCAAGAAAGAATTTTAAATAAAGATATAAATAATGAAGAATACAAAAGAATATTATTAGAATTATCAAAATTTAATAAAACTGAAAATGATTTATTAGATGAATGTAATGATAATATAATTTCATTAATAATATTAGCAGGAAGAATTTCAATTAATGCATCAAGACAAAGTTCAAAAGATGAATTATTGCAAATAGATACATGTAATATTACATGTAATAAATTTGGAATTTCAATGGATAAATTATCAGTAAATGCATATAGACCAACTAAAAATGGTTTAATTTTAAATAATATTGATATAAAGAAAAATAAAATATCCTTAAATGATTGTTTAAAATCTTTTGATGCAAAATTAAATGGAAAAATAAATGGTTGGGTATTTGCTAAAATAGTTATAGGTAATGGCGGACATCAAGATAATGTATTTGAGGAAGCTTATAATTTATGTGAATGGATTATTAAATATAGTTTAATTTCTGATTTATATATAATATTAATTGATACTGATTTGACTACTAAATTTAATGATTTGAAAAAAAAATTTAGCAATAATGAAAATTTAATTATTGGTAATCATATAGAAATTCAACAATATTTTATCGATAAATATAATCATGATTAGTATCTAATAAATAATTGCAGATTTCATATACTAATGTGAATGAAATTCTTTTTCTTGCAATATCTTTACTTTCTCTATAATTAGATAGAAATAATGAATTGCAATTATCTCTTTTTTCATTCAAGAAATTATTAAATATTTCTACCATTTTCTCTTGTTGTATAATTGTTATTTTTGGTTTTATTACTAATACAGCATAAGACCTTGCAGATAATTTAGGTGTATTATCAATATATTTATCTCTGATAATATCATCTACTATTTTTAATCCTATTTTATTATTTATGTTATCATCAATGCATTTTACTAAAATATTTGTAAAATTATCTTTATTATCATATAATCTTGTTGCTCTATCAATCTTATATAATGAATTTTGTTTTAGATTATATATTTCACCACCAATTGTATAATTATTATATTTATCCAATTTAATATTAAATTCTTTATTCGATGGATATATAAATACTTTCATTTCCTTGTCTTCTTTAAGTTCCTTAAGTTCAAATTGAAAACTACATATTGTATATGATGTATCTTCAAATACTTGTTCTTCAAATATATTCATATGTAAAATATTATATTTTGATATAAATTTCTTTCTCAAATCAATATCATTTTTACGTATCGAACATATAAAATTTAATGGAACAATCAAAATTCCACCTAAACATTTATTTATAATTAAAATTTCAATAAAACATTTATATAAATCATTCGTATCATATTTATCAAATAATTCTTTATTATCTGATTTATTTCTTGCCAAATATGGCGGATTTGTTATTATAAATGAATTAGTAATATTAGGAGGTTGTAAAAGTGTATCTTGTTTAATTATAAAATCTTTCTTAGGTTCAATATCATAACATTCAATGTGATAATACTCTTTATCTTTGATAAAATTTAATAAATCACCATTTCCCGCAAAAGGTTCAATTATTTTTGTAATATTTTGAGGTATATATAAATTCTGTAAAATATAATCATAATTAGTTGTATAAAATTGTCCTAATTTTTGTTTAGTTGTTATTATTGACATATATTACTTCAATAATAACAAAAAAATAATCATTTTTTATGAGAAATATTGAATTAATAAATTCTTATATTTCTTTTTATAATATAAATCTATAAACATATTTCTCGTTTTCTGTTTCTGAAATATAAAATTATTATGAAATATTTCTTCTTTTGTTGGTGGATAATCTAAACACCATTCAATTAAATTTTTATAATCAATAACTTTTTTATAATCATATTTATATTCATAACACATATGCATTATTGACCTTGCTATAATACCCTTACTGGCATCTTCTGGAATAAATAATTTATCTTTTGTATTTACGAAATTATCAGTGTCATATAATCTTACAAAAGTATTATTATATTTTTCAACATATTTATAATTTGACCTCATATTATTAATATAAGCATCGCATTTGAAAATATTATGCGCGTCATTATAATGTTTCTTATACATATAACATTTAGGATATACATGTTCAAGCGATAATTTAGAATTTTTAACTGTTGAATATATAGTAGGCGTAGTATTACCAATTATAAATAAACTTTTTAATGTAAAAGCTAAATTCACCATTATAAATATAATGATATTATTTTTTATCATTTTTTAATAATAGATTATAATATTAAAATAAAATGATTTATATCTTCGTTTTTATAATAATATTAATATATTTGTTCTTGCTTGTTAATTCAATAATTTGGCTAAAAGATAAAAATATAACTAATATAAATGATTTAATAGTAAAATATATTATTTATATTGATTTCTGTATATATACCTTATTATTATTAATATTAGTATATATATATATTAATAATTATTCAATTAAAATATTTTAATTAAATAGATTAATGCCTACTTCCTATAAATCCAGATATAGTTCAAGTTCACGTTTAAGTTCAAAATCATATCCTGAAGAATCATCATCAAGTTCAGGATTTTGGGTATTAGTAATATTATTAATAATACTTATAATTGGGGCTATAGTTTCAGGAACTTATTATAAGAAATATGAAAATTTTACTAATGCAAGTAAGAATTATACATTACAATATTATTGTATGACAAATTGCGGTTATTGTCGAGATTTTGAAACTAAAGTATGGTCAGGTTATTCTGATAAAGTAAATAATAATCCTGATAAATATTATTTTGACACAATAAAATATGATATTATGGACAATGGCACAGGTAAAGATTTAGGAGTTAAATATAATATCACAAGCACACCTACTATTTTATTATATAATAAAAATACTAAAATGGTATCTAATTATAGTGGTGATAGAACTGAAGCTGATTTAACTAAATTTGCAAATGATGTAATTAAAAGTGAAAATCCAAATTGGGAATTTACAACTTAAATATAAATAATATTATATATAAATATGACTTCAAAATTATCATTATATGATTTATATGAAATTAAGAAAAAGAAAGATGCCAAATTAAACGATGCATTTAATATTATTTTAAATTCATGTCATAAAAAAATTAAAACTATCGCTGAAATAGGCGGTCAATCATTATATTATACTATACCTCCAATAATTATCGGATATCCATTATATAATTATTCAACATGTATGAATTATATCATATCAGAATTAAAAAAAAGTGGCTTATATGTTGCTATATTACCTGAACCAAATAATAATAATATTTATATTTCTTGGAAACTTGAAGATGTATCCGAACAATCATTTAAGAAAAAACTTCTTCTTCATTAATTTCAAATTTACTCATATAATTACTAATATCTGTAAATCCTTGTAATATTAAATTTTCAATATCATCATCATGAATATTGAAAGCAATATTATCATCAGTTATATTAAAATTATAAAATGATTTAAAGGGGCTATTACTAATAATTAGTGGATTTTTTATTGTAGATAATTTTGATATATAACTAGCATGTAAAGAATTTGAATATATGGTTGAAAATACTTGTTTAAAATAAGTCAAAAAATTTAATTCATTATTTTTATCAATTATATCAGTTATATCATAATCTTCTTTAACATAAATAGCAATATTTAATATATCATCTTGATTAATATTATTAAATATTTCAAATGGTAAATTATTTGTTAAACATCCATCTACATAATAACAATCATCTATTCTAATTGGCTGTGATATACATGGAATACACATTGACGCAGCAACTGCATCTAAAACTGATACATTAGGAGTATCATTAACATTAAAAATAAAATTATTACCTGTATTTATTTTTGTTACACTTACATAAACATTAACACCTGTAAGTTTAGATAATTCTATAAAAGAAATATCATCTTTATCATATTTCTTTTTTAAATATTCTTTAATTCCTGATAAATATAATTTACAATCATTACAACCTAAATTTGTAAATATATTTAAAAATTTATCAGATGATATTGTAATAATATCAGGATGTTTAATTAATTTTTTTATCATTTCTTCAAGTTCATCAATTGGAATTTTTAAAGCAAATGCTAAACAAAAAAAAGACCCCATCGATGTTCCAGCAGCATTTTTGATATGTTCCTCCATTTTATTAAAATATATATATCTTAAAACACCTAATAAACAGAATGACCGTAAAGCACTTCCCGAACATACTAAATGTGTAAAATATTTCATTCTACTTATTAAAAACTTGTCATTGCTTATATATTTTTATTAGCTACTATAATTGCTAATTTTGTAATTTGGTCGCATAATAATATTATTACTATACCTATGAATATAAATAAAAATAAATTATATAAATTAATATCTACTTTTATATTATTTACATTATTTATAAAATTTGTAAATTGTTCCACATCATTTATTTTTATTCCTTGCTTTTCAGATGATGCCGTTTTAAAATTATTTCTTAAATTTTTTAAATAATCCTCTAAAAATGGTGTTGTTCTATATTCTGGTGTCTCATCTCTATTATTCGTATTTATATCATTTATACTCAAATATGCATCATATTCATCGTAATCATATGGCTTTATTGCATATTTATCAGGGTCATTCTTATGTTCCAAATTTGGATTTAAGGAAATATCAACGGCTTTCTTAAATGCATTTTGCGTATTACTATCAATTGGCAAGGTATATGTTGGTGGTTGTAATGGCGAACAATCTTTTTTAACCATACTTGCATAACTTGCATAACTATCATTATTATTAGTATTATTGGTATTATTGGTAGTAGCAGTTGTATTATTGGTATTATTGGTATTATTGGTAGCAAATGTTTCACATGATGGCATATCAATACCTTCTTTTTTATAATAACAATCAGATGTATTTGCATAATCATTTATAAATTTATCACATTGCTTTTTTTTATTTGATGCACGTTTATTATTACTTTGTTGAGGTAAATTATAATTAGGAAATGCTTCTTCTAATGTTGAATATTGCATTTTTCTAATATTATTATGGAAAAGAAAAATAATATTTTAAATTAAAATAATAGATTAAATGATAAATTATATAGATATTTTTATAAGATATTTCATCATAGGTATATTATCAGCATATTTATTAATTTATGGATTACGCCCTTCAGTTCCTTATCCTGAAGAATTATTAGAATTATATGAACATTATTGGATATTACTAATAATTATTTTTATTAATATTTATGTTTTAATGTGGGATTTAAGAATAGGCATATTAATGGCATTATCAATAATAGCATTAATATTTGATATGATTATATTTACTAAATAATGATATAAAAGATTTCAATATAATTAAATTAATGATGTCTGATAATAATAGCAGTAAAGAATTATTATTAACTTCTTTAAATTTATTTTATAATAATCATGATATTTATAAATCAACATTAAAAACAATAATTGACGGCAAACATGAATTATCATTGCGAATGATAGATTGGTTGGTAACGAGATATGCAAAAACACATAATATTATTTATTGGATAAATGAAAAAACAGATAATGTTTATTATCATTTACCAGATAATTATAATAATGAAAAATATAAAAAAATTACATTATATCTAGATTATAGAGCACAACTAAAATCATTTAAAAAATTTAATTTTGATGCTTTTCGAAGACATGACCGAATATCTTTTAAAATTAATAATAATGATGACGAAGATAAATATATTGAAACAACAATTGGACAATTAAACTTTTTTAAATGGGCATTTAATACAAAAATAATAACTTATGCTATTGAAAATCAAAAAAAAATATATGAAAATATGTCTAAATTCTCATACAAAAAACAAATAAAAATTTCTAATAAAAATTCATTAGTTCCTAAACAAGATATTATTAATACTAAATGTTTTGTTGTTTTTGATTAAAATGATGCTGCACTTCCAATTTCAAATGCAACTGCACGAACATCGGGTTCTATTGTTGATATTCCCCATGGACTTACAGCAATTTGAGGGTTAGGTGGTTCAGAGCGTAATTGTAAATTAGCATTTCGTAATGATTGTCCGATTGTATTAATTCCAACATGATAACCAGCCGTTAAAAAATTTTGATCTCCTAAAATTCCAGAACCAGCCGGATTAATTTGAGCCCATTTTGAATTAGCAGCATCCTTTGGCAATAAATCAGAACTTGTTAATCTATCTCGAACAAAGCATGAATCAGATGAACTATCAACATCTGTATTTCCTACAAAAGTATCACCACCAATACTACCACTATTTGGAAGATATTCACCGGAAGTTGATGTATAACCAATATTCGCTTCACTTGCATTAATACTGCCTAATGTCGGATTAGAAGCTCTATTTAAATCAACATTTGATCTACTTGCAACAGATGATGATGGTTGACCTCCGGCATGTTGTAATATTTCACTTGTTAATTGTGATTGAATTTGTTGTATATCATTATCATTCTCAAATCGCTCGATATTATCCATTTTACATTTAGAATTATAAGATATCAGTAATAGTAATGTTAATAATAATAATATTGCAATTGAAAAGGAAATAACAATTGATGAACTATTAGAACTCATTTTAATATCTATCTATTATAATAATATAGATAAAATTATAATTATATTTTTATTATTTGTTTTTTTAATTTTAATATTTTTTTATCCCAAATATTAAAATTAGTTTCATTTTTAATTTCTTCTAATAATATTTTAGCAGTCTCCAATGATTTATTATAAAATTCTATCTTTTCATTTATATTATTCTCATAATTTATTATTTCATTCTCCCAATCGGTCTCTATATCTATTTTATTCCAATCCGAAAAATCATCAATCAATTCCTCTATATTAATAACTTTTATTATCCATTTATTTATTATCATGTTATCATATATAAATAATCCTAAAAAGCTTACCTCAACATTTATATTATAATCTTTTAATTTTTTTGTATTCTTTAAAATTTCTATTATATCCTCCAAATTTTTATCTATTCCATTATAATAACATTCCGTCTTATTATTTAATAATAATGTTATTGTTGATATATCATTAATATAAGAATATGTATAAACATTATCAATATTAATTTCTTCTTCAAACCATTCCGGATTTTCTTTAAGGGTATTTAAAGATATATCATCAAGTTCTTCTATTATTGCGATAGATTGTTCATTACTATTTAAAGGCAATTGGCACTCAATATTAAACCCATTATTAAAAATATTAAGGATTTTAAGTTCATTTAATTGTATTTTAAAAGATTTTTCTAAATATGACACATAACATTTTGTTTTTTTTTGCGGAAATTTTAATAAATGTTTCATTCTGTATAATATTAAGGTAATCAATATAATAATAATGACGCAACAAAAGAATAATATTAAACTAGTAGAATTGATTATTAATTTTATACGTAAAGAAGTTCTAAATGAAGATATTAGAACTGAAATAATAAAACCTATATTAATTTATTTATTATATTATATTATACCATTTGTTATATTAATTATCTTCCTAAATTTTTTTACAACTCTAGCAGCTGTATTTTTAGTATTCTATATTAGAAAATAATCTTTTATTTAAATAGATATGTTAAAATCAAAACAAAGAAGAGGTGGTTATATTGCTCCTTATTCTAGTTCTCCAAATTCAAGCGAATATATGTTAAATTCAACAGTTAATCATGATGCTATAGCTAATATTAATTATGCTAATAATATAGCTTCCTCTCCTGAAATATATGTTCCATCAACAGCAAGCCCTATAATTGCCAGTCAAAATACTCCTGGAATTCAAGGAGGTGCAACTAAAAAGAAATTAAATTCCTATGACAAAATGAAATTAGAAAATGGCTTTTTATATAGTATGGAAGGTGGTTGTGCTTGCAATAGCGGTGGAGGTAATCAATCCAAAAAAGGAGGTGATTTTGTTTTAACTCCATTTATTTCAGCTCTTGCGCTACTTGGCGCCCGTATGTTAGCTGACAAAAATTCAGGTTTTAATTTAGGTGAATTATTTGGCGATAATAAAGATGATGAAGTTAAAGGCGGTGTCAAACCTAAATCTCGCAAATATCGTGGTGCTGGCGCTTCTTGCGGTCGTGGTGGTGCTTCATATTGTAAGTAATTTTTTTAAAATTAATATTTCATTTTATTTTTATTTTCATTAAGATACATTATTGACCGACATATTATCTCATCATTTATATCATCACTATTATTAATAATATACCATCCTCTAAAATAAGTATTTTCGTCGGTTTCATAAGGTTCTTTATTTATCTTATAAATATAATCATTGTGAATAATAATGACATAATCCATTTTATAAAATAAAAACTAAGTTTGATTAATTATATTCATTTTTTATTTTTTATATGTGAGTTATTTATCAGTATAATTAATTATATTATAATATTAAAAAATGAATACAATAGATGATTTAAATGTATTCTTCGAAATACCCGATACAACGGTCAATATTTTATTAGATAATATTCTTAAAAATAATGATACCTCTAATAAAATAATTGTTAGTGATAATGTATATACTGATACTAATATTGATGAATGGATTAATAAAAAACCAACAACCATGGGTGGAATGAAAATAATGGACAAAATAATTAAAACTCCTATTAATGATAAACAATTATTAATACAGCGTCAAAAAGTAAATTATGAATTCCGTAATTATCAAAATGAAATACTTAAAAATAATGAAAAAGACCTTTTATGGATTATGACATTAAAAGATGAAATAGATGATGATTTGGCAATTAATCTTTTATATCCATCAACATATTTAATAAATAATATGAATTATAATTGTTATCTAGTTGATACTTATCATTTCTATAAAATTATTATTATGCCTATGACCAGTTTAATATATCCATTATCAATCATTTATACACCATATTATTATATCAATAAATATTTACATTATAATATGTCATTTGTAAAATATATGAGTGTTATTTATGAATTTATAAAATTATTATTCAAATTTAGCGGAAATATTAAATCAGATTTAACAAAAATTATTACAGTATTCGCTTATTTGGCAATATATATTTATAGTATTTATCAAACATTTTATATATCATATATCATCTATAAAACAAGAGAAAAATTATTTAAAAAATTAGTTGGATTAGTCGAATTTATTAAAACTTCTATAACTATTATAAAACAATCAAATAATATATGGAAATCATTTTTTCTATATAATAATACATTAACTGATGATGATATTGAAAAAAGTTTAAATAATTTATCATCATTAAATAATAATTTAGCAACTGTTTATAAATTATGGAAAAATGAAAATTATAAAACTGATATAATTAATTTATTAAAAGTTATATATACCATTGATGCAATTGATGTTATATGCAAATTAAAGAAATCTAAAATGTGGTGTATACCTTCCTATAATGATACTACTACTAAAATATTAGCTATTAATAATCCATTATTATCATCAAACCAAGTTTCAAATCCCGTTAATTTATCTAAAAATATTATTATTACAGGTGTTAATGCCGGAGGTAAAACAACTTATGTAAAATCTATCACTATTAATATTATTTTAGCTCAAACAATCGGAATAATTAATGCTCTCAAAGGGAATGTATATTTATATGATGCTGTTATTACTTTTATGAGAGTTAGTGATGAAGTAGGAAGTAAATCTTATTTTGAAGCTGAAACAAGTCATTGTAATAAAATGATTAATATCGCCGATGAATTATTTAAAACAAAAAAGAGAGGTTTGTTTTTAATGGATGAACCAATGCATTCAACCCCTCCAATTGAGGGTGTTTCGGTTGCATTCTCAGTTGCTGAATATTTAGCTAAGTTAAAAAGCGTAACATTAATAATAACAACTCATTTTCATAATTTAATAGAATTAGAAAATAAATATAAATCATTATTTATTAATTTAAATGTTAATGCAACTTTTAATGAAAAAACTAAATTATATGAATTTAATTATAAGATTAATAGAGGCGGTTCAAAACAAATTATAGCAATTGAATTATTAGAAAAACATAAATTTAACAAAGATATTATTAATAGTGCGATTGAAATGAAAAACAAATTATATAATGAGAATTTAAGAAATGTTCATATTTAAATTATTATCTTTTAACAATATTATATTTTATTCTACCTGTGTTATTATATTTATATTTATAATTTTTATGGCATATAAATATATTTATCTTGAGCAAAGCGTATATTTATTAGCAAATAAACTTAATAAACTTGAAATTGAACTAAATAATCCATCAATAGATAATAATTATGAAAAATTTAATAATCAATCAAATAGCGCCCTCGAATCAGCTGAAATAATCATGAATGAAATTTTTAATGATGGCTTTTGTTCAACGTCCGATTCATGTTCATTTATACCTCCTACTTCTATTAATACTACTCCCACAAATGTTCCTGTTTCTAATTTTACTACTGCTAATAAAGAGGAAATTCAAGAGAATAATGTTCAAATCGTTAATGAAATTTTTGATTTAAAGAAAGAAGTTAATGATGATAAGGAATCAATTATAAGTTCTAATGTTGGCGGTGGTCATGCTATAAAAAAGGCACTGATGAAATTAAGTATTGATAAATTAAAAGCTAAATGCGAAGAACGCAAATTATCAACAGAAGGAACTAAAAATCAATTAGCAGATAAAATAATAGTTCATGATAATACCGTTGAAATATCAGATATTAATGATGATTAAAGATAATATAAAGATATTTATATTTATTTATTTATATTAATAATGGAATTAGAGGATATAGGATTAGTTAAAATTAATTATAATGTTTTTAAAAATTGTTTAAATAATTTTAATGCATCTAATACAATAATTTCAGATAATATTGTTAATAAGGCAAATGAATTAATTACAAATTATAATTGTTTTGTATCAAATTATGATGCTCGTAGTTTATGGGAAAAAAAGAAAATTATCGCATCAAATAAAAATAAAGCACCAAAAGCAAGACCTCATATTATTTATATTGATTTTAGCGATGATGCAAAATGTAAAAAAGAATTTATAAGTTATTTAAATAAATTAACTGATGTTAATAAAGACGTTTTTTATAATAAAATATCATCTTTTATTACTCAAGTAAATGCGGAAATTTTAAATTCATTATTTGATGTATTGATTAATTTTATCAAATCATCGAATAATAATATTTATATTGATGTTTTATATTTATTTGATAAAGATTATATTGAAAATAATATAACTAATTATTATACAAATTATTTAAAAGAAAAAGAATGGCTTCCCTCTATTATTAATAAAAATTATAAATCTATTTTTGATGATGAAAATTATGATGTGTATTGCGAATATGTTAAATTAAAAAAATCAACAATATCTATGATAAAAGCTCTATGTATCATATTAAAAAAAATAAATAAAATGAATATTGTTGAAGAAATTATCGAAAATATTTTTAATGATTTAAATAAATATATTATTACTACTGATTATAAACATGTTAATGAATTATTATTAGATGAATTAGCAATTATTATTGATTTTATTCCAAAACAAAAATATATCAATCAAATTAATAATATTAATATCACTAATTTAGATATATCAACTAAATTTAAAATTACAAATATTATTGAAAAATATAAATAATTATAATTTACTTAAATATGATAATTCTTCATATTCTTTTTTCAATTGTTTTTGGTCTTTTTGAATATCAAAAATCTTTTTATAAATTCCTTCATAAATATCTTTAATTTCTTGACTACTATTAACATAATCATTATAATTTGTTTTTGTTAAATAATCATTTTTCATGCGATGCAATAAATCATCCTCAATTTTATTTTTGATTAAATTTTGTTTACATAATTTTAATTTTTCTTTATAATTATCTTTTCTCATAATTATTTCAATTTCTTTTAATTCAATCTCTCTATTTGCATTTGCTTCATTATATTTTGAAAGAATTCTCCACATTGCAATAATGATATTAATATTTATAATAATATTTATATATAAATAAAATTATCATTGGGATAATTATCATAAATAAAATTATCATCATCATAATTGTAAATATTATCATTAAATTTTTATTCATTATATCATAATTATTCTTTAATTTATTCAAAAAAATAGTCATTGCATCTATTTTATGTTCGTAAAAACCCGGACCACCGGGAAAATGATGTATTACTTTATCACTATAAATATTTTTATCATTATTCACTGCAAGTTTATTCAAAATCTTATTATCATATAAATTATATTTGAACGCATTATAAACTATATATGGTTGGTCATAAAAACTAAATTTATATGGTCTATTAATAATATCTTCCTTAATTCTAATAAATAATTTTTCTATTTTTTTACAATTATTAAATAATAATATTCCACTCGTAAATGCTGATTTATCTTTATAATTATTAATCTCATTTCCAAATAATGTTTTGCCCCAATAATCAGTATCACTATCAATAACGCCTTCTTCTAATACATATAAAACATCTTTTTTACAAATATCAAATACTTTATTTATATCATCTTTTACTAAAATATCAGTATCTAAATAAAGTATTTTATTATAATTTGTAATACTCTTTAAATTAAATAAATCTAATCTTGCTTTACATGCTTTATCAATATTATCATATGTATCATTTATTTCAAATTTTATTTTATCATTATTAAATAATCGATGTTGTTTTATAATATTCATAAATTTAGTTGATGTATAAACTAATATATTTGTATAGTAGTCCAAATTTCCATAAAGTAATATACTTTCCAAAAGAAGAAGAAACATATCGATATATTTTTCTTGGTTAAATACGCAAATAAAAATGCAATTCATATATTATATATTAAATCTAAAAAAATATCTTCATTCAAATTAAATAATAGATGAACAATAATTTTAATAAAAAAAATATTATTGAACAATTAACAATTATTAAAAATTATGAAAATAATAAACCCCTAAAAGTTAAAGCTTATGAAAAAGTTATTAAAAATCTCCTTAAATATCCTAATGATATAAAGGATTTAAATGATTTAAAGGAAATTAAAGGTATTGGTGTCCGAATATTAGCATTATTAACGGAATTTTATGAAACAGGAGAAATATCATATATAAAGAAGAAAATAATAAAAGAGAAGAAAGAAAAAGAACATCCGTTCAATAAAGAACTTATTATTGAACAATTATCAATTATCAGGGATTATGAAGTCTTTAATAATGAAATATTCAAATATAAAGCATATAATAAAGTTATCGATAATCTACTTGATTATCCTAATGATATAAAGGAATTAAAGGATTTAAAGGAAATTAAGGGGATTGGCGAGGGAATGCTTTTAATGTTGGCAGAGTTGCGTAAAAATGGTAAGATATCATATATAGAAAATGTTATAAAAAAGGATAAGAATTATAAAATACCAGAAAAGAGAAAGAAACCATCATCTTTTATATTTAATAAAAAAATAATTATTGATAATCTAATAACCATCAGAGATTATGAAAATTATAAAAATGAAAAATATAAAGTTAAAGCTTATACAAATGTTATTAATAATATCCTCGTCCACAATAAAGATATTAATGATATAAAGGATTTAAAAGAAATAGATGGTATTGGAAAAAGTATTTTAGAAAAAATAAAAGAATTATTTCAAACCGGTAAAATATCTTATATAGAAAATAATATTAATAATGATAATATCTATTATTTCAAACAAGAATTATTAAATATTTATGGAATTGGACCTGTTAATGCAAATAAAATAGTTGATAGTGGCGTTATATCACTTGATGATTTGCGTAAAAATCATTTAAATATTTTAAATGCAAAACAAAAAATTGGAATTAAATATTATGATGATTTAAAAAAGAGAATACCATTAAATGAATATAAAAAACATATTTCCATATTAAATAAAGATATTAAAAAAAATAAATTAATATTTGATTTTGTTGGGTCATATCGCCGTGGAAGTACATCTATGGGTGATATTGATTTACTTATCATGGAAAATCCTAAATTTAATTTTAAAGATTTTATAAAAAAATTAATTGATTCAAATTATATAATTGAAGTTTTAGCATTTGGCAAAAATAAATTTATGGGTATATCTAAATTACCAAATGAACCTGCAAGACGTTTAGATATATTAATAACTCCCGCTAAAGAATATTATTATGCTTTATTATATTTCACAGGTTCAAATATTTTCAATATAGGATTTCGCCATTATGTTAAAATTAATTTCAATTTATCATTAAGCGAACACGGATTTGATAAAAATATTAATATGAGTATTAATTCAGAAGAAGACATTTTTAAATTTTTAAAACTAAAATATGTTAAACCAAAAGAAAGAGATAATTTTTATATATAAAAATAATATTTTAGTTTATTAGAATAAAAAAAAGTAAATGGCGTCTTTCGGTCTTTCATACATTTCCAAGATTTTATATTCAGTTATAACTATAATATTATTAATAATAATTTATACTTATATTACTAATCTTGAGGAAAAGGGATGTAAATGTGCTTTACCTCCAAATATTAATTTCATCAAAGGATTTACATTATTTTCAATAATTTATCTCATATTTACTGGTCTAGTTTCTGACCAAACTATATATGATAACTTTGGTTCAAATATAGTAATAATTAATAAATTTGTTGATTTAACATTTTGCCTTGTATTTATTTATTATATCTATTTAGTATTTCAATATACTCGTGCTCTCGTAAATGAAAAATGTAAATGTTCTGTTGATTCACGACGTGAAATAATTATGATTGGAGCAATAATAGAATTTATCTTAATATTCTTAGTATTTGTTTTCCATATTCTTGTAGTTACTTTCTTCTCAACTATGATTACTGTCGTCAAAAGTATTGAAGATGGTTCTGCTGACTTAAAGGGAGCAATTCGAGACCCGATTGGCTCTATGTCTAAAGTTCCTGGTCGTATTAAATCAGAAATAGGAACTATTAAAAATTATGTTGGTGAAACTAGTCGCCAAATAGGCAAGGTTCGCAATTTATCACGCTAAATATTTAAAGTTCTACTTGAATTATTCATATTATTTGAATTACTTTTTCTCCCTCTTGTTGATGATTTTAATATCTTAACATCAGTTGCATCTTCTATTATTGATGTTATTTCCTCATCACTAATTGATAATGTTTCTATCTTTGAATCATCTTCAGGATGTATTGATATCTTATTATGAACATTATTTATAATCTTATTTATATCATTCTCTGGTCTTGTATTATTATAATCATTTCTTGAATTATTCATATTCATATTATTGGTATTATTATTGTTGCTATTTAATCCACTAAATAAATTATTAACCATTCCAAATAATCCAGATGAATTGCCAAATAAACTATTTACACCACCTCCTCCTCCATTATTATTATTTTGTTTTATTGCTGGTTGCGATTGTTGCTGAGGTTGTTTAGATGTTCCAATATTATTATATATAAATTGTTTAGCTGCAGCATTTTGGAATTGTTTCATTAGTTCTGGATTTGCTTTTAATACTTCTTCAACACCTGGTATTGAACTTTCCTTAAACATTTTAGATGTTAAATGAAACATAAATGCGCTACCTGAAAGACTAATAAATAATCTTAGTTCAGGAGGCATTGATTTGCCCTTAGATTTATATTTAACATGTAATTCTTCAAAGATATCATCAAAATCCTCAATATTCTCGTGAACCTGTTCAGACCAACCCTCCAACTTTATTGTAAATGGGTCATATCTTGTATTTAAATATTCTGTTCCTGTAACAAATGCCATTAACATTTTTCTCTGAAATCTTACACTAGCATCAATATCTCTATCTCTAATTATTTTATTATATTCATTTCGCATATCATCAATATTTGAATTTATTGTAAAATTATGAGGAATTTTAGCTCCTTTTAACTGTAATCTATTTAATTGATATAATATCTCCTTTTTTTCATTTAATTCATCTTTATATGGATTAATCTTTGCTGTTTTTTTATTCTTTATTCTATCATCAGTTTCCTCATATTCCCCATCTTCTTCATTTTCATCATCATCTTCTTCTTCATTATCTTCTCCGTCATCATCATCTTCTTCTTCGTCTTCATCTTCATCGTCTTCTTCTTCATCGTCATAATTACTTTTACCACTTTTATTACTTCTGACATCCATATCATCATCAATATTAGATTTTTGCTTATTAATTCGAATATTAGGATTAATTAGTTTCTTAGGTTGCTGCATTGCCGGTAATTCATCGCCAATATCTCGCATTTTATTTTTCTTTTTCATATTAGACCTTATACTTGATGCACTTGACATTGATGACATTGAAGATAATGAAGCGATATCAGCACTTATTTTATTTTTGTTGAATAATAAATTTGTATCATTAAATTGTTTAGTTGGAAATTCTAAATATTCGGTCATACTTACTAAAAAATATATATGTTTATATTTCTTAAATAAACGAAGTTATTATTATTTTATTTAAGAAATCCAAATATTCTATCAAATATATTTGGTTTATCAAATGTATCTTCATCTTTCTCTTCTTTTTTCTCTTCTTTTTTCTCTTCTTTTTTCTCTTCTTTTTTCTCTTCTTCATCAATATCATCAATACCGTCATTATTTTTATCATGAACTAATTGATATTTAAAATTAGGTATTGTTGTTTTCTTATATTCTATATTTCTATATTCTTGTTCAGTTATTTTAGGGACATCAGGAGCAGGACAAGTTGTTGAATTTAATCCTGAAATATAATAATTATTATATCTTCCTAAAATTTCATAATTATTAAAATCAAATAAACTTTTATAATATACAAAATTATATAAATGCATATTTATCGAACCATATTTATTAATTATTAAAGGCGTTGAACCTAATGTTATTGGATGAACATTAATATTTGAATATTCATAAAGTTTATTATTTAAAATTAATCCAATTTTTTGTTTACTATAAAATAATCCAATTGTAATATAATCTCTTTCTTCAATAATTGCTTTATCTATATTAATTGCTTCTCCTTTATAAATAATATCTCCGATTGTTAAATGAATATCATAGTTTTTATTATCATTAACTATTAAATTTAAATTAATAATACTTGTTGTATATTGCGGTATTTTTGTATTAATAGTCGTTGTATTACCTGTCATTTCAAATATTATATTATTAACTTTTGAACATCCTATAATTTTACATGTAATAAACATTGTAAATTCAACTAAATCATATGTCTCTGTATTATTTGCAAAATTGAAACAACTAGGACCTAATAATTCATTATTATATAAATTAGCACCTAATACACCATTTTTACTATTTAATGTATTTTTTTCTAAATTAATTATTGTATTAAATTTAAAATAATTATTATAATTAAAATCATAATGTTTGTTTTCTACATCAATATCATACCATTTGCCATCTGAAATTGATATTTTATTAATATCCTTATAAGTATTGATGCACATAAATTTATATCCTTTATATGGAATAATTGAATCATCATCGCTTAAATTAATATTTGCCATTGATGATAATTCTGATAACATTATTATTGGATTTGATAAAGGATTTGTAATATTGGTAATATTAGTCGTTAAATCCTCTAATTGAGATGAAACAGAAAAAGGTTCATATATTTTATAATATGATATAGCAATTAATGCAATAAATAATCCAATAAAAAAACTTAATATTTTTATTAAATTTAAATTCATACCTTAAAATTATATAAGAATTATTTATTTCATCTAAAATTATATAAGACTTATTTTAATAATTTAATTATATTAATTATGATTAAACCTATATCCGAAGACGCAAATAGCATTTGTTCAGATGAAGAATTAACTAATGAAACCGTAATTATTAAAGAAAAAAAAGATGAAAGCGAAGAAGACAAAGATGAAGACGAAGATGATGAACACGACGATGATGATGATGATGACGATGATGATGACGATGATGATGACGATGACGAAGAAAAGGAGGAAAAAGAAGAAGATGACGATGATGAAGAAGAAAGTGATAATGATGAATTTGATACAACAATTATTCAATTTGAAATGATGAAGAATTTTTTCGTTGATAAAGAAGGAGAAAATATTTCAACACATCTTGGTTCGATTTCTCATGAACTTAGAAAACTAAATAAAATTGCTGTTAAACTTCTAGAGAAAAAATAATTTATGCAATATTATATGTTAATTTAGAATATGTATAATAATTCATAACTTCTTCTGCAGTTCCAATTGGTAATATGAATTCTTTTAAACCATAAAATTTAGGGTCTCCTCTTGAACGGTCTCTTAAAGTTTTTAAGGGACATATATCTTTTAATTGTATAATTATTTTTTTGGAATCTAAACTTATTATGATTGGCGATATTATTTTTGTATATCCATCAGGAGAATAATAACTATTTGGATATAAAAATTCAACATCAAAAGTTCCGGATGATTCAATTACTGCAAAATTTGGAGTATTTTCAAATGCTATTGTTTCACATGGAAAAGGAAGTCCTTTACCTGAAAAAGATGTTATTTTATCAATCGGATTTGGTGCTGTTATTGCCATCTTTGAATAACTTGATGGATTTTTAACTGAACCTGATATTTTAATTTTATTATTAATATTTTTTCCAATAACACAATTTACATATTCATTATCTACTTTTTCCATTTATATTATGTTAAATATCTATTATTATGTTTTAAAAAAAATTAGTTGTTCCCAATCCTTCCGGGTTATTCATTGTTTTATAGCAACTAACACCATCACATCTTACAACATATTTATTATCCATTGCATGCTCTTTTGTATTTATTAAATCACCAATACCGCATTCTCCACATGGAGTAATATTTTCAATTGCTTTTTTACGTTCTGCTTCAACAATTGAATCATAATTATGTTGTAAATATAATCTCATTTCATAACTTGATTTAATCATATTATTCTCAGCCAATTTAGTATTTATATATGAATTAAAATTACATCGAGGTTCATAATTAGTAAATGCACGACCATCAGACATTCTTAATGGACATTGTTTATTAGGATAATTTGCTGAACAACAACTCATTTAATATACTCTATTGATTATAAATAAAAAAAAATAATTATAATTCATGTTCATAACATAAATTATGTATATATAATTCTGTAGTTCTCCCTACTCTTTGAGCTCTTCCAATTGCTTGTTGTTTATCTATTCCCATATTATGAAAAATTATAATATCGGTTGCACAACTGATATCAATCCCACTTCCTGCATATTGAGTATTTAATAATATTATATTTATTTCACCTGATTTAAATTTATCTAAAATATTTATCATATGTGATGTTGTTCCTTTTAATAATTCATATTTATAATTATTTTTAATTAATTCTGTTTTAATCTTCTCAAAACTATTTTCATTTTTGCTAAAAATTAAAAATCGCCCTTCCGGTTTCTCATTAATTATTTTTAATAATGTATCTTCTTTACTTAATATTTCTTGCTTATTATTATTTTCATCGTCATTATTATCATTCACTATTCCAATTAATTTATCCATACTATTAATAGATTTACGACAATATGGACAACTATTATTATTTTTTAACCATTTAAACAAACAACCACCGCAAAAGATATGAGTACATTCAATCATTATTGGATTTGTCATTAATTCCATACATATTGAACATGTTTTTGATGATATATAACTTATTCTTTCAGTTAAATTTTTTATTTTTTCTTCTTGATTTTCTATTTCATTATTAATTGCTTTAAGTTTTGCATTTTTTTGCTCAATTGTTATATCCAAATTTGATATATAATCTCTTTCTGCTTGTTTATTAAATAATTCACGTTTTAATTCTTTTGATACTAAATCAATTATATCATTTTCAGTCTCATTTTTACCTCCAAGTTCTTTAATAGCTCCTGTAATATCATTTGCATTAATTTTATCTAAAATTGAATCAGTAATAAAATTTCTTATAACATTAATATTATTTGGTAATTTACATAAATAATATTTTTCAATTGCTTCAGGTAATTTAAAACTATTTTTAATAAAATTATTATTATTTTTAACTAACATCAAATTTATAAATTCATCATTCATTAATTCTTTTGCTGTATTTGAATATATTAATGAATTATTTGAATTATAAACTTTCTTTAATAAATCCTCATATGTTCCCGAAATCATCCATAAATAATTATAATTTATATGGATTTTCAAATGATTAATTATATCATGTGCTTCATCTATTATTACACGACGCCAACTATTAATAATATTATAATTACCATCATGATAATAATAATTAAATAATAATTTTAATGTTGTATTTTTAATTAATACTAAATCATAGTTATTAAAATAATTTATTATTTCTTCTCTATTATTACCAGTAAATCGTGGTAAATGTTTTTTTATAAATGTTAAATTTTCTATTGATAATACTTTTAATGATGTATGCGTTTTTATCATATTTTCCCATTGTATATATACAGGACCTCTTGGAACTATAACTAATGTTGTATTGAATATATTATTTGAGGGTATTATTAAACTATTAACTGATGATATATTCAAATAACTATAATTTTTACAATTATTAAAAGTTTTAGAATATGTATTATTAATATGTATATTTTCAACATTATTTATTGCTATTAATGCTAATGCAATTAACGTTTTACCATATCCAACCATATCGCCAAATATTCCAACATTTGTTGATATATGTATAATATTATTATTTGCTTGTGTTAATAATGAATATGGAATATTTGAATATAACATATTCATTATTGATAATAATTTATTAGTATTACTTATTTTATATCGTATTGTTCCATTTATTTCCATATCTAATGCTTTATTTAATGCGGTTAATTGATGTGGTTTTAATTTTGTTTTTAACTTATTATTTTGCTCAATTATATTACTATTTTCATTTAACTCTATATCATAATAATTTACTAAAGACATTATATTATATAAAATTAAAAATATATAAAGAATAAAATTCTATCTTTAGATATTAAAAGAATGAATAACCATATAATCGAAGAAATGCCGAATGCATATGAAGTTAAGGATAATAATAATGTTCAAACAATTGCAGAACCTACAGTTGTTAAAAAAAAAATAATATTTGGGCTTCCTGGTGATAATTTTTCATCTAAATTTCTTTTATCATGGACCGCTACTATTAATGCCCTATGGGAATCCAAAAAATATGATATTGTTGTTAGTACTGGGGTAAGTTCTTTTGTTACATTTGCGCGTATGCAAACATTAGGACTTGATGTTTTACGGGGTATTGGACAAAAACCATTTGATAATATGGATTTTGATGTTTGGATTACAATTGATAGTGATATTATTTTTACTCCTCAACAAATTATTGATTTAGTTGAATCAACTGAACAACATCCAGTTGTTAGCGGAATGTATCGTATGAGTAATTTAACATCTTATACAATTGTTAAAGATTGGGATACTGAATATTTTGCAAAGAATGGAACATTTAAATTCTTAACTCCTGAAGATGTTACTAAATGGAAAACAGAAACTAATCTTAAATATTTACCGGTTCATTATACAGGACTTGGATTTTTTGCAATTACTCGAGAAGTTCTTCGAAAAATGACATATCCTTATTTTAATTGTGAACTTCAAGAAATTATTACTGAAGAAGGTAAAATTTTAAGAGATGTTTGTTCAGAAGATGTTGCATTTTGTAAAAATATTCTTAAATTAGGTATTCCAATTGTAATTAATACAGATATTCGAGTTGGACATAATAAATTAATTGTTATATAATATAAATATGGATTTATATTATATTTTTCTATTTCTGTTTTTATTAATAATTGGCTATTATTCAATTAAATATTTATTTTTTGTATTAGTCGGGATGATTATTGCATTTTATATATCATATAAATATATTTTGCCATTTTTTTGTTCTTTGCCAAAATTAAAATAAATTATTTTTTTTTCGATAACCTCCTCGTTTAACTAATGATGATGAAGTATCTAATTTATTAAAAAAAGATGAATCATTGCTTGGGAAATTAAATGATGATGTTGTTGGTGGATATGTTGCTCTATCATTATTTAACATTGGCTGCATTGGCGGCATTGACTGCATTGGCGGTATTGACTGCATTGGCGGTATTGACTGCATTGGCGGTATTGGCGGCATTTGTGGTTGTTGCATTGGATATAATTCATAAGGTTGATAATTGAATTGTTTATTTATTATTGGTGGTGGTTGCTGGTTAATTATATTTGGTGATGAATTACTTGAAGACATTCGCATAACAAGGATAATAATAATTATAATTATAACTATACCTATAATAATTGCGACAACATATGCAATCCATTTAAATCTTTTATTTTTTTCATCAGCATCTATTTTTGATTTTGAAGCAGCATCTTCAGCTTCTTTAGCTTCCTTAGCTTCTTTTTTTCTTAATTTATCATTTGCCAAATCCATGGCATCTCTAATTTTAGCATAATCAAGTTCGGCAGCAGTTGACATAATAAAAGAAAATAATCAATCTATTAAATTATATGAAAAAAAAATATTAAAACTTATTATTAGATATGAATTTATATAAAAAAATTATTGTTAATAATTGGTTTAATAATAAAAACTTTAAAACTTATGAAATTTATTTATATGAAGATGATAATTTAGATGATGCTTGTGCAAAAATTGCAAAAACTATTAATAATAATAGCCGCTTTTATATTTGGAAAAATAATAAATCAATATTATTTAATTTTAAATCAATATCTTGGGATGGTTATTCTATTAATCCTCTTGAAGCAAAAAATTTAAATAGTAAACAATTGCAAGACCCGATTATTTATATTTATAACTATGGTTTATTTAATTATAGTAGTGTTAATATAATTTATGAAAAAGATTTTCCTGAATTAACAAATAATCCTTATTATTTTATTGATAAATCATTTCAATCATTAGCTCAATTAAATAAAAAAGAAAAAATTTTAAAAGAACTCGAAGATGTTGATATAAAACCTATTATTGATACAACTTTAAATATTCATAGATATGAATTAGAAAGCAAATTAACTAAAAATTATGAATTAGTTGATATATTTGAAAGACTTAATACAACACCATTAATTGAATTCATTCAATGGATTAATGATACTTATAAAATTATTTATAAATTACATAAAACTAATAAATTATCTCAAGAAAAATTTGTTAATTGGACTGATATTAAAAAATTTACCAATAGTAATTGCATAAATTGTTATTCTATCTTAAATAATGGCACTTTTGCTAAATTAACTATTAAAAATGATATGCGTATTACATTAAATTATACAATTAATCTTCGCAAAAATATAAATTGGAAAGAAATTCATGATAATATGAATGCTATAGTTGAATATTGCAGCGGTAATCTTAATTATAAACTAAAATTTGAAGAAATTAGCATAAAAGCCAATTTTACAATCGAAATTGAAAATGTATCCATGCAAAATCTTAAAAAAAAAATAAGCGAATATATTGATATATTTGATATCCTTAAATCAAATAAAGATACAATAAATCTGATTTATAAACGTTCATCAAATTATAATAAACAAGGATTTGATGCGCATATTTATGTTAAAAATTGTTTATATTTAGGTATAGAGGAAGATGATATTATTAATCAATTAGTTATTTTAAATAATTTTACTATAAATGAAGCTAAACAATTATTAAAAGATGAACAAGAATTAATATTTGAAATGGAACAACAAAATATTAAACAACAAGAAACAATAAATAAAATAAATACAATTGTTATTATTGAATTATATAAAAATGGATTTTATATTAATATAATAAATATTCCAAATAAAAAAGAATTAGAAAATATTATTTATTGGTTATCTAAAATTATTTCATCTTCAATTGAAAAAGGAAAAAATAAAGGAAATGCCAAAAAACCTGCTGTTATAATTAATAGCTTGCCAAAATATTCATCGTCTCCTGAAATTCATAGCGATGAAGAAAATCTTGGCAAATTATTATTTGATACTTCTTCTGATGATGAAAAAAGCGGTGGAGCTTTAGGTAAAGAAAAACACAGTTATTTTATTAATCTATTACAAAAAGCTGATAAAGATTTATTTTTAAATAATTATGCTAGAAGTAAATGTCAGGCAATAAATCAACCCGTAGTATTTTCAGAAGATTATAAACAAACTTTAATCAAAGATGGAAATTATCATTTTGATAATGATATAACTTATGGTAGTAAAGAAGATATTAAAAATGTTTATACTTGTCCTCGTTTATGGTGTCCTCAATCAAAAATACCATTAAATGCTGATAAATATCCTAATGGGAAATGTCCAATTGAAGGCGAAGAACCAATGGAAATGTTTTTTGAAAATGACCCTAAAAAGAAAAGATATGTCAAATTAATTAAACCAGATGAAAATAATTTATGTGTTCCATGTTGTTTTAAGAAACAACCAAAAGACGAAGAATTAAATAAATGTAAATTTTATAATGATAAACAACCTGAAGAAGTTATTATAAATAAAGATGAAAATTATCTTGTAAATACATCACCAATTAATGTTGGAAGATATGGAGTTATTCCTCAATCCTTACATGAATTATTATTTCCAAATGTTAAATTTACTTTATGTTCAAAAATGTTAAATAAAACCGATAAATGTTTTGTTCGTAAAGGTATTTTACATAAAACAACAAAAAAACTTAAAAATATACATAATGATAGTATTATTAGTGCAATTGCACATGGATTAAATTTCAAATCAAAAGAATATTTCATTCAAGATATTACAAAAAAATTAGATTTAATAAAATTTATGAGTTTAGAAAATGGTAATGTATGTAAAGCTTTCATGGATAATTTACCAATCATACCTGAAAATAATAAATTATTAATATCAGAATTGGAAAAACATTTAGAAAAATTTCATTTAAATTCTAAAATTAATAATTTTGAAAAAGCTAATTATAAATTATCTCGACTTTTGGGAATTTTTAAAAGTTATAAAAAATTTTTAGATTATATTCGCTCAAATGATTATCCAACAAGCAAATCTCCTTATTATCTATATTCATTAATTAGTTCTCTTTATAATGTTCTTTTAGTTATTTGGGAAAAACAAGGAGATACAACATCAATTATATGTCCCTATTATACAAGTTTTGAAGATTTAATTGGCTCTATGGAACTTAATGGACAAATATTAATGCTTTATAAAGATAAATATTATTTTGAACCAATTGAATTGAAAATAAAAGGAATTGATGGTGAAAAATTAATACCATTAAATGAATACAAACATATCAAAAAATTATTTAATGAATGTAGCATATTAAAACATACATATAATGAAAATTATACAATCTTTAATAATATTTATTCATTACATTCATGGAGCAAAGTTAATAATTTAGGTATGAAAGAAAAATTTATAATTACAACTATTGTTATAAATAGCGATTTATCTATTACACATTTTATCACTAAATCAGGGTTTTTTATTATCACTGATAAAATTAGCATTAGTTTTTTACCAAGATTAATTATAGATTTAGATATAATAGAAATACTATTTTATGATGATATTATTGGCAATGATGTTAATATTAATGTCCTAATTAGAGATTATGATTTATTTATTGATAAATGTAATATCTTAAATATTAATGTTGATTTTGGCGAGTTAATAACAACAACTAAATTTGAATATTATTATAATTTAACTGTTAAAAAATTACCTTTAACTAATGATATTATTCATTCTCAAATTATTGACGATTTATACAAATATCAATTAATAAATACTATTGACAATAAAAAATGGTATCAATTACAACTTATGATTTATATCAATATTTTAAATTTATCCGATAAAACATTTAATTCTTTAGTTTCCTTAAATCGAAATGAAAGAATACAAAAGCTATTTAAGGAACTTAATTTAAGTAAAAATCCTGAAAAAGCAAAATTACGAGTAATATTAGAAGAGATACCATTTATAAGTAAAAATCACATTAAAAGATTTTTGAATGATTTTATTATTTATTATAAATATGATTTCTTAAATCCATTAATAAAAGAGGATAAAACGCAATTCATTTTCTCTCAAATAGCTATTCAACATCATATACCATCTAAATTATTAATTTATCATCCATCAACGCCAAATAATGCATTTACTAATTTCCAAACAAAAGATTATATTTATAATTTAAATATTGAAGATGAACAAATTCAACTTCCAGCAATTTTTAATGGAACACAAGAAAAATTAAATAGTAAATGGACAATGCATAAAAAATCAACATGGAGTAATATGATTTATATAAAAAATAATAATTATGATAAAAATTTTATTAAAGATTTCTATTTATGGTTAGCCAAATATCTAAACATTAAAACAACTTATTCCGATTTAGAAACTTCAGCATTTAATGATATTCAAATTATTTTTACAGCTAAAGATTATTCATCCGTCAAATTATTATTAAAATCTTTATTTGATGACCCCTATTTTTATATATTATTATCAAATGCTATCGGTAAAAAATACATTAATTTTAATATTTTTTGGGAACAATATTATAGCACTATTACTAATAATGACCGTAAATTATTATTCACTTCAATTATAAGTAATATTAAAGAACCATTATATCCAAATGATTATCATATTTTAGCAATGTCTAAAATATTAAATATTAATATTATTACTATTCATCGCAGTAAATATGGAGCTAATAATAAAGATGTTCCCGTTATCAGAGGTGATATAGAAGACTTATTATTATCATCTACTTTTTATAAAGCACCTACTATTAATTATGAAAATAGACCTCTAATTATTTTATATAAATCAGATGATGATTTTAAGACTATTTATAGTTTAATTGTTGATAAAAATATAATTCCAATAAGTGATAAATCAATCTATATTAAAATGGCGGATGTTCCATTAGTTATTAAATATTTAATAAACGAACATATAAATTCACAAAAATAATATTTATATTTATATAATATGGATAAAAATAATATTGAAACAAAATTAATTAATCATAATATTGATTTTAATTCAATTAATGCTATTCAATTAATTACATTTGTTATGGAAGAAATTGAAACACTAAAAGATTTAAAAGGTCCTGATAAAAAAATATTAGTTATTAGTATATTGGAGCAATTTACTAAAGATAATGATAATATATTTATCAAATCTAATAATGTAAATATTATAAATTCTATAAATAATCTTTTAGAAAATAAAATAATATTTGATATTATTGATACAATTGTTACATGTGCAGATGGAGCTTTAAAAATTAATAATCAAATAAAAACAAATTGTTTTTGCTTTTCAAAAAAATAAGTTTTATTTTTATTGTATTTATATTAAAAATTGAATATTAAAAAAGTTATTAATTTTACAATGGTATATAAAAGTTCAAAGGAAGATATCATGAATATGTTTAATAGTGAAGAGGCTATCTCATTTCATATCGTGAAACATCATAATAGTGATTATCATGTCAGATTAACATCTGAAAATGGAGTAAGCAAAACATTCATTACTGATAATATCAGAGACTTGTTCAAAGATTAAAAAAGAATATTTATATATATCAAAATTATTTTTTGGTATTTTTTTTTATATAATTGTTATTGTTGGTTCTTCAATCTTATAACATTCATCTTTATTATTTGATGCAATATTAAATGTTAGATTTTCTTCTAAACAATCAATGTCTTCATCCTCGTCTTCAACTACATCATCTAAATTATATTTATTTTCTTTAACTTGTTTTATATCCTTAATCAATTCCATCAAATGTTCTTCATCCAATATTATATCAAAGTTTCCTGAACCACAATTTGGCACTTTACCTAACATAACCTGAGGTGAAACACCACTCGTATTATCATATTCTGAAAATATACTTGCGTTAATCAACATATCAACACTTTCCTCAAATGATGATTTACTTAATGCACTGCTAGCATTTCTATTAATTCCATGACGGTCAATTGACATTAAATTACCTCTAAATGTCATAGTATCAATTAATAATGATAAATGTCTGTAATTCATCGAACCTTCTCCCGTTACATTAACTAACTCATGATATAAAGCATTTCTTGCTGCTTCAACACCTAAGACTGTATAAATTTCTCTAATATCATTTGATATTGTTCTTGTTGCATCAATATTTGGATTTGATAATATCTCAATTAAATTAGTTCCATCAGTATCCAATACCCATTCAACAACCTTATCAAAAGTTTCTTCCTCCAAATTATAAATATCATATTTCTTTTTATTTAAGGATACTTTATTAATACCCTTAATACCTTTTAATAATACTTGATAAACAATATTATGTTCCATTGCTTTTAATGCAGCAACTTCATCTTTATTTTCAATATCTTTTAATGCATATTCGGTTAATCTAATTCTGAAAATACATTCATCCGCATTATCATCACTATAAACACAATCAATATATTTATTATATGCTTTATTTAATTTTGTATAAATATCAATCATTCTTAATCCGAATGCATTCATCTTTTCTTTATTAAATTTCATTCGTAATACCCATGGTGAATCACTTCTGCATTTATTTGCACTACTATCCAATGCCGCAAATTTCTTATAAATATCTAATATTCCTTTATCCGATTCAATAGTTGTATCTAATTTACCACTATCCCAGAAAATCTCACTATATTCTAATATATTTGATAGATTTGTAATTTCAATTGAATTTTTAATTGACATTGCAATACTTTTAGTTTGTTCAATTCTATCATCAATATATTCAATTCCATCTTCCGCCATTTTTGGATTTTTAACTGATGCTACATCAGGTTTCATATATATAATTAATGTTGGTGTTTTTGTTTTCTTTGTTGCACTTAAAATTTCTTTCAATCGAGGAACACCACTTGTAGCTTTAACCGCTGCTGCTGTTCCTGAAACATGAAATGAGTCTAAAGTCATTTGTGTTCCCATTTCTCCAATTGTTTGTGCTGCAATAATTCCAACCATTTCACTTGGCTGTGCAATTGCTTCTTTAAAATATTCATAAACTTGTAAAACAAGCCAATCAAACATTGATTTACTAAAATTTTGTTCAATTATTAATTTTTTAGGTGATAAATAAACTCTTAATAACATATGAAAATATATCATCCCTTGTTCAGTATCTTTAATATATAAGTTTTCAATCAATTCATCTATTTTATCTAAAATATAATCAGGTGTTAAATCAGTTAAAGTAGCTTTGATATTACTTGATTCACGTCTCTTAATACATGTTTTAATAATTCTATTAAATGGAATTGGATAATTAATAATACTACTCTTTTTATTTTTATTAACTTTTGTTATAATAAAATTTTTATCTTCAATTAATGATTTAAAATGCTCCTTACATCTATCATATGTATTTTTTGTTATTGTTTTTATTGCTTCAGATGTTAAATAACTTTCCAATTTATCCGCATTTGTTAAATTATATTTAACTTCCATATCTAAAAATTTCATCTCAATCGTTGGAATTAATTGAGTTTCTATTTTACATCCATCCATCCCATCCTCGCCATAAATAAATTGAATAATTGCACCATTAGCATTTCTTACCGTATTATCATAATTAATCTTTGCATCTTCCATTGCCTTTACTAATCTTCTTTGAATATACCCAGTTTCTGAGGTATCGTATACAGTTAAACCGGTAATATTCATAAAATTCTTAGTTGAAGGAATTGTTAAATCATATAACTTTGTATAATTAACTTTTTCATCAGGATTTAAAATAGTAATATTAATAATTTTATCTAATACAATATTATTATGTTCTTTATAATTTTTATGTAAATTACTTTTATTATTATTAATTTCCAATCTTTTGTTTTTACTTTTATTTGTTAATGTTATTTCACTTGTAAATTTTCTACTCCATTGTTCAGTAATATCTATCATATTTGTATTTAAGTTAACTGATAATTTACCAAATATTCCTAATCTATTACATAATAAACTAATACCTTGAATTAATTTTTCAGAAGATGATGTAGCTGTAATTTCCCCATCTTCTTTAACAGAACAATCTCCTGAAAAATAACCATCTAATAATCCAACTATAAATTCTTTAGGTGCAATATGAGCAATATCTGGAATATTATAGGAATTAGTTCCTACAAATTTATCTAAAAATCTTGCTAATAATGAACTATTACCAATAATAGATGTTGTTTCAGTTTTATATGTAATATTAAACTTTTCAAACCAATTTTTAACAAATTCTAATAAAGAAGGTTCTTCTGTAGTAATTGAAACACTTTCAGTAAAATCTCTTGTATTACCAACTGCTATAAATAATCCAATGAATACACCATTTTCTCTATTTAATTCAAATTTAGATATTTTATCTAATGACATATCTATTTCATTTTTAATTATAGGAGGTTCAGGTAAAGAAATAGTTGTTGGAACATAATCTCCAATTTTAACTTCTTCTGTTTTAATTGCCTCAAATTCTTTTTCATTCCAAATTAATAGAGTTTTTGAATTTGGTACTATAATTTCTCTACCGCTTTGTGTAATAACTTTATATAAATCTTCTTGTGGATCATGTCTTGTAATTGCTGTAATTTCACCCCAACTAGTATTTCCATCATTATCAGCAGTAGGAATATAAATTTCATTAGATAATCCTAACATTTCCATATTCATATCTTCCGGTCCAAATTGTTCTATATCTTTTTTATTATTTGGATTATCTAATTTAGAATCAATCCAATCTCCAATATTTACACATTTACATTCTCCATTTTCAATAATAATAATAGGTGTATCGCCTGTAACTGATTTAACGGCTGTGTCAATTAAACCTTCACGACCACCCATAGCATGAAAGAATACTTCCTGAGGTGATAAACCACTAATGAAACTACTCTCAACAAATCCACGAGCTTCAGGTCCATCATCATATTTAGTATAATGAGGTAAAGTTCTATCGGTATAACCATATGCAATTCGTCGTCCATCAACATTTTGCTGTCCGACACATGCCATAATTTGAGCAATATTTGTTTCTTTACCTTTTGAACCAGATTTAACCATATTAAACATGCGATTAGTTCTTTCATCAATTTTAGCTAAACTAATTTTTGCAACTTCATTTGTAGTTTGATTAAGAATTCCAATAATTTCTCTTTCTAAAAATTCTTCATTTGAAAATATAGAATTATTTTCTAAATCTCCTTTTCTCATATCTTCTAATTTTTTATATGCACTTGCTTTCATTTCCTTGATTTTATTATTTAATTCTAAATCAGTGCTTGTATCAGTAACTAAATCACTAATACCAATACTGAAACCAGATGTTAATAACCATCTACAAATTAATCTTTGTGTATTATCTAAGAATTTTTTAATTTCAACAGGTCCATAATCATGATAAATAACAGGAATTAAACCATTCGTAATATTATGAAATACTAATTTATCTAATGTTCCAGAAATTAATTTACTATTATTAATAATTACTTTTTCACCTGCTTTATTAGTCATCTCAATGAATAATGATGGAGGCATAATTTCAGAAAATAAATCCTTTCCTGTATATGTAAAATCTTTTGATGGTTTTTCTAATTTACCTTTAAAATAACTATTAACCATTTGCAAATTTGCCATTTGTTTATCAGCAACTACAACATAATCTTTTGATGCTCTGAAAGAACCAACCAATGTATCCTGAACTACTTCAATACTCGGTTTACCATCTCTCGGAGCTAATATTAAATAAGGAACAGCAGCTAAATCTTTTAATTCACTCATCGTTTGAATATTTTGAGGACAATGCAAATTCATTTCATCTCCATCAAAATCTGCATTATATGGAGGTGTATCTAATACATTTAATCTAAATGTTTGATAAGGCATTATAATTACTTTATGACACATCATACTCATCTTATGTAAAGATGGTTGGCGATTAAATAAAACATAATCACCATCATTTAAATGTCTATGAACCACATCACCATAATGAAGTTCAGCAGCAATTTTACCTAAATCAGCATATTTTAAATTAATAGGTCCTAATTCATTTGTTTTTTTCACATATTTAGCACCAGGCCATTTATTTGAACCATTCATAATTAATTTTCTCATTTCTTCAATATTATATTCATTCACAGTTTCCTGAAAAGTGATATTTAAAGCTACGCGAATAGGAACTCCCAATTCATCAATACTAATATAAGGGTCAGGTGTAATAACAGAACGTGCGGATTGGTCAACACGTTTGCCATTTAAATTTCCTCTAATTCTTCCTTCCTTCTTCTTCATTCTATCACAGACAGAACGAAGACGACGCCCATTTCTCTGTTGAGAAGGAGCTAATCCGGGAATTTGATTATCAATAAATGTAAAGACATGATATTGAAGAACCATCGTAATTAATTTAATTGTTTCTTCACTTGCTCCTTTAGTAATTTTGTCAAAGATATTATTATTAGTTTTAATGATATCACTTAATTTATGAGTTAAATCATCCTCTCTTCTTTGTCCATTTTCCTCAATAATACTTGGGCGAACAGCAGGAGGTGGAACAGGTAATACAGTACATATCATCCATTCAGGTCTATTCCATTTTGGATTAAATCCCATTAATTCCATATCTTCATTTGTAATACGTTTGAATATTCTTAAAACATCTTCAGCCGTAAATTCTTGCTGAACTGATGTTTCCTTGGATTTATCTTTCCATTCAGCTATAATTTTCATTGATGCTTCTTTATTATATCTATCCGGTTGTTTACTACCACATCCAATATGTTTATCATCACCACAAATTTTAATTTTAGTAGTTGTATTACATAACTTAAAATATGCTTCCCATCTTTTCTGATTATTTTTAATAGCTAATATACGTGTCATTTCATTCTTTAATTCTTCAATGGTTGTATGTTGAGATATTAACATTCGAGAACATCTAAAACAAACACATTTTAATATTTTTTTAACAATATCAAAAAACATTGCATGATATACAGGTTTTGCTAATTCAATATGTCCAAAATGACCAGGACAAAATACATTTTTTTGTTCACAAGTTGTGCAAACTTTATTATGTTCTAATACACCCATACGGGGGTCAAATAAACCACCAACAATAGGTTCACTACCTGCATAAGTATCCGTTTTAGTTACTTTAACAACTGAACGTTTAATAATCTCATCCGGTCCTAAAACACTAAATTGAATTCCTTTAACTTCCTCGATAATAACTTTTTGAGCATTATATGATAATTCATTATATATTGACATATCTATTTATTATATAAGTTAATTTTAAATATATAATCATTTTTTATTTTTAAATTAAATTTGATAAATTATTATAATATTTCTTTTTAAAATCATTATAATTCGAAATTATACCCTCCTTATATAGATATTTTTTTGAAAATAAATTATAATTATTATTTTCATTAAATACAACATATATTATTAAATAAATTAATAATAAAATCATTATTGTTTTCCCAATATCTCTAACTGGTATATAAACAAGACCAAATAATATAATTCCTTGAATTATTTTATTTTTAATTAATTTCTTTTGAAAATCTGTCAATTCTAAATCTAGATGTCTTGCACCTATTTGCATTATAATTACTGATAATATTAACACCGGGTCAAATCCTGCAGCACTCATTATTATAGGTAGTATCTATAATAATTAAAAAAAATAATTAAAAATCATTAATTATTTGATGCATCATCTACTACTTCACTTAAACAAATTTTAGCATCTTTATAATAATTGACCTCATCCGGAATACCTGATGGAAAAACTAAGGGAACATAATTCTGAATACATTCAATATTTGATTTTGATGTTAATGAAATGAAATGGCGAATATCAGAAAACATTATATTTAATTTATATATATATTTTATTTTTATATAATTTTATTTTATAAACCATTTAAAAGCCATTTGTTGTGCATGTGCACCTGGATGTGATTCGCAACAAATAGGACTATTTCCTGCACCCCATCCTCTACTTGATAATCCTATACCTCCTGAAACATCACTCGAATTAGGAACTCCTCCGTGATTTTCATTAAAAACACCACCCCATCTAACTTTATGATTCCAAGAATGATTACTTATATTAAATCCATATGATTTGAATTCTTCCTGACGTGACCAATATTTTGTTGAATATACTTTATCTATATACATTTCATCAAATGCCCTTTTACTTGCAATTCTTATAATAATTGCATCATTTCTAGTATTTGTAAACCACTGATTATAATTGTTAGAATCAGTTAAATCATAATTACCACTACTATAATATGCAAAAAATGATTTGTTTTGTCTAAAAAACTCTTTTAATGATAATTTTCCAGGAATATCATCAATCCATGACCAACCATATTTATTTAATATATTATTTTCATCTCGCCCAATATCAAATATAGCCATGCAACTTTTAACAGGATGATAATTAAAAATATTATATTTAGCACTAGTTGCAAATGATGTATCAATATCATTTTCATTAAATACATTATCAGATGTCCAATAATTTTTATTATTTGCATCTACTCCATCATATGCAAATATTGTATTATTTTTATCTCCTTTCATTGCTAACATCCATCCACCACCTTGAAAACTCTCATCCATAATGCAATAAATTGGTTTTGCCACATTATTTCTTGTAGGGTCTTTAATCCAATAAATACCGTCTATATTTGTACAAGTTTTATTTTTAATATCAATTGCTGATTGTCCAGGGTTTTCTTTTGTACCATAATTTAATGAATTTTCATTTGTATAAGAAGAAGAATTAGATATTAATGGTATTTCATCACCTGTTCTAATATAATTTGTTAATGTTCTTGACACTACTAATAATTCATTATCAGATAATGCATAATCCCATATAAGTAAATATGAAAATCCAAAATCAGATAATTCATTTTTATATCCAATACCATTTATTGCTAATCTTGCATTAGTATTATTATTAATCCCTACTTGTTTGGTTGCAACAGGAACATCATCAAATATTACACCATAGCTTACATTTCTTGCTCTTGATTTAACACAACTTACTCTCCAATTAGTATTTGCATTATCAAATGAATTATTTATATATACATCTGTATCATTAAACATTGCTCCAACTGCTCTATTATTATAATGACCAAGTAACCAATTAGGATTATTTTCTGAATCAGATGTTAATATTCTACCTCTATTATTATTTGGATTAGTATATTTACTTATAATGCAAATTGTATAATTAATAGGAAGACTACCTGCTGGAAAAGTTATACTTGTATTTATATCACCGTCCAAATAAGTAATATTTTTATTTATGGAAGGTATATTATCACTCTTAATTGAATAAGTTCCTTTTATAGTTGCATTTCTACATGCTCTGTTATATACATCACCTAAAATATTACCTGATATTTTTGACGCACTATATACTGCCCATGGTAAAGTATTATTTTCTAATAATGCTCTATAATTTTCATATATAGGTACTGATTCAGTAATATAACTGGAGTCTTGTTCCTGTGAAGCATCTACTCTTAATCTTGAAGACACAACAGGAAATTGCAAATTTATATCTGATGTAAAAACACCAACACTTTCATCTTCTTGTTGAACATCTGTAGATGTTGATATATCAACATATATATCTGAATTTATTGGATATCCAAATATTTCTATTTTGTGTAATGGAACAATTCTTAAAGATGCTCCAAAAATAATATATAAATTATCAATTACAATAGGATTATTTATTGAATATATAAATGTAACTATATCGCTATTTAAAATTGTTTCAACAGTTGAATTAATTCTAAATGATATTCCTGTTGAATTATTAACTGAACCAATCGATATTTTATCATGGCTAATATTTTCAATAGATATATTTGTTCCTGATAAAGTATTTGTATTAAATTTTGCTACAGCAGATATTTGTATTCTACTAAATTGAAATCTATCAGGATATTTTATAGATATCCAATTGATTGTATTAATTTGCCTAAATAAATTAGGACTTAGTAAAGCAACATGAGTAGTAGTATTAGTATTATTTAATATTCTTGCTATATTATTATTATTTTCATCTACTTTACCATTTGCATAAAAAGATGATTGAATATAATATGTTCCAAATCCATTTGATGAATTATTAGCAACATTTATAGTGTCAGTAATATCATATTTTTCTTTAATATTTATATTTCTATTAGTTATAGCATTATATGAACTTTCAGTAAATGTTTCTGAATCCATTTGAATTTCAGGGGAAACTTTATATAATATAGTAATTTCACTATTATTAATTAATGGTGGAAAATATATGGGAGGTATTTTCTCTTGTTCTGTAAATTTCTCTATTTTTTTATAATTAAATAAAATAAAAAATATTATTATAAATGTTATTAATATAAATATTATTATAAGCAAAAATAATAAATTAATATTCATGACGTATCTATAAATAATTATTATTTTAATTTATTATTTAACCTTCCATATATAAAAAGTATTTTTGTTTTGTTTTATAATACCATAAATTTTATTATTATATAATTGATATACTATATTATCATAATAATCATCATATTTATTATCAATAAATACAAAACAATTATTAATAACTTTACATAAATATCTTTGTAATTTAATTAAACTAATATCTTTATCTAATATTATTATTTTACCTTTATTATTGTCATCTATAATATAATTAACAAAAATATCTAAATTCATTTTTATAATAATATTAATAATTATATTTATTTCTATTTAATAAATAATATTCATAATTAAACATTTTTTTACAATTATTAAAGTCAATTACATATTTTAATGGACATGTAAATCTTTTTGAATTCTTATGTAATATATATTCAATTATACATTTATGATGAATTGGATAATAATATGACCTTGGATTTGAAATATTACTATAAATAATTGCTGTTTCTTCTATCGTTTTATTTTCCTTAAATATCTTTTCTAAGCAAATGAAACAATTATTTTCAGCAAATTTAATTAAGGGTGTATCATCAATATTATAATTTGAAGACAATAATGAATATGGTAAATTAGCAATTTCCCAACCATCATATATAGTTGAATATATATCAAATATTGTTCCTTCATCAATATCTGATATAATAGTTTTTTTTCTATAAATATCATCAATAATATTATTTTCAACAATTTTAAATTTTTTATTATCTAAATAATCAATAACTGTTCCAGTATTCCTGGAATATTCAATTATAGTTTTATTATTAACATTATGCATAATAAAACCATCACATAAAAATAATAATTTTCTAAATGGCGGCATCATATTACCATGAGAACGTAATATTATATTGATAGATATTTCAGGACAATTTTCAATATTCATATATATATCATCTTCTTCATTAAAGATATTGATAATTATATTATTTTCATTACATTTTTTCATAAATTTAGAGAAGTTATTTATTTTTTGGAAACATATTGAAATATTAAAGCAATTAAATATTCTATCAATTGTTTCAATATGATATGAACTATTCCAATATTTATCTATTTCTAAATCTTGACTATAATATATATTTGAATAATAACCATGTAATATTTTTGATGTAACATAAGCACCCCATATTATACCATTCGTTTCTAATGCTATTTTTTCAATAGATGTAATGATATTATATATTTTTTCATAAGATATCATTGCTTTTATTGCAAATATTGATAATAATAATTATAAAGATATTAAATCATTTTTTTATATAAAAAAAATTAAGCTAAATAATCCTCAATTATATATGATACTTGAAGATTTGAATATGGTGAAATTATTGATAAATAATTAAACCTATTTGCAGAGTCATCATATCTTAATAAACTAATATAAGAGGGTAATATATTATCTAATTTATAATTTTCAGGTGTTCCAATTGCACAAATATTTAATCCTGTTATTTTATTTATGCTTGGTGCTGGATAACAAAATGGTTCAATTGGATTATCTGACATATAAACATCATATTGCAGAATATTTGGAACACCATTATTAAAAGTTTCAAAACTACAATCTGTTAAAAAACATTTAATATTAAAAGAACGATAATTAACTGTATTTCCATTTATAGTATTTACAAGTGATGTTGTAACTCTAGTTAAATTAATATCAAATTTATAATAATTAGTTGAATTATCTACAAACGCAGGTGTTCCTGCTGGTCCTGATGCTCCTGTTGTAACATTTCTATACCCAAATTTCTTTCTTAAATTGTAATTAATCATTGATAAATTACTTAAATTAATTATTTTAACATAAGTATCATTTAAAAAAGTATCATTCTCTTTAATTTGAGATGATACATTCAAATTACCTGTTACATTCAAATTTCCGGTTATTCGTGTGCTATTAAAAATATGTACATTTTCACCACTAGTAACTGTTGTATTAATTCCAACTTTACCATATAATATTGTTGTAGGATCTAAACCACCAGAAACAGTTAAATTAGATGTTGTTAATAAATATTGAATATTAGCATTTCCATTAACATTCAATTTATTATCATCTACTATAGATGTAGTATTAATACATATAGCATTTTGAAAAGTATTTGGATGTCCTCCTGAAGACAATTGTACTATATTTCCATTTAAAATTAATTTTTGGTCTAATGTAGTATTGATTGTTCCAATGCCAATATTTCCCAAAGTATTAATCATTAATGAATTTGCGGGTGCATTGGAATGAATATAAAATTGTTTTTTCCATGATGGATTAGCATTAAAATCGCCATAATCACCAAATGAAAAATTAAAATCATCATCATATCCAAATTTAAAATTACGATTAATATTATTAATATTTCTTTTAGAAATAATTAATGTTCCATCGCTAGTAATTGAAGGTGATGCAATATGTAAATTACCTAATGGTGCAGTATTACCAATACCAATATTACCTGAAGTGTTAATTAATAATGAATTTGCTGGTGCATTGGAATTAATATAAAATTGTTTTGTCCATGAAGGATTATCAGTATTAGTACCATAATCACCAAATGAAAAATTAAAATTTTCATCATATCCAAATTTAAAATTACGATTATTAATATTATCTTTTTTAGAAATAATTAATGTTCCATCACTATTAATGGAAGGAGATGCAATATGTAAATTACCTAATGGATTAGTATTACCAATACCAATATTAGAATTTGCATAAATATTAGATGAAGAATAAATATGACCATTAACATTTAATAAATATAAATCTGATGTTGTGCCAATCCCAATATTTCCTGAATTATTTATTCGCATTTTTTCATTTCCATTACTAGTATAAAAAATATGACCTCCATTTGATGCATAATATTCAATTCTTTGATTTATTCCGCCAACTAAAGATATTTTAGTATTAGAATTACCATCCATATTTGATAACCCGATTAATGCATAATCATTATCATTTGGACTTATTTTAAATTTACCACCATTGCTAATTTGAAATAAAGCAGTTGGATTAGTTATACCAATACCTATATATTTATTAGCAGTCATTGATAAAATAATATCAGTTGATGAAGGATTATTTATAGCAGACCATGATAAATAATTATTATTATTATTATCAAAATGATAATAATTATTATAAAATCCATTTTTACTTGTACTATTTTTACCAATAAATGATGATATATATTGTGTATTTGCTAAAGCAGTACATCCATTCCATATGCCAATATTATTAATAAATGATTGAATATTTAAAGATGTACTTGAATTAGTTGAATTATTAATGGTTATATTATTAGATGTATTTAATATTCCATTTACATTAAGATTTGATGAAATAAAAATATTATTAGAAGCATAAATGTTTGAATTAACATATAGATTTGATAATATAAATATATTATTAGATGTATAAATATATGAATTAAATATATTAGATGTGCCATTATCAGTTTGGTTAATACTTCCCGATATTGTTGTGTTTCCATTTACAATTAATTTTTGATTTAAGGAAGTATTTATTGTTCCGATGCCAATATTTCCCATAGTATTAATCATTAATGAATTTACAGGTGCATTGGAATGAATATAAAATTGTTTTGTCCATGTTGGTGTTGGTGTAGAAGCATTACCATAATCACCAAATGTAAAATTAAAATTTTCATCATATCCAAATTTAAAATTACGATTATTAATATTATCTTTTTTAGAAATAATTAATGTTCCATCACTAGTAATGGAAGGTGACGCAATATGTAAATTACCTAATGGTGCAGTATTACCAATACCAATATTAGAATTTGCATAAATATTAGATGAAGAATAAATATGACCATTAACATTTAATATATATGGTGATAAATCATTGATAGTTCCGATACTAATATTAGATAAACTATAAATATTATTACCCGAATGTGTCCATTCTTTTTTATTTTCAAATGCATATAATTTTAATTGTTGTATTTTTAACTGCTCACCATTACCAAATAAATTTGTAATTATTAATTTATAATGATTATATGCTGTAGTATTATTTACAATATTAATTGTTGCAGTAGACCCAATATAATTATCAATACTATAATTATCCACTAATATATTCCACTTTAAATTAGTTGCTGAAGCATTTTGATTGATATAATTATCTATATAGGTAGTTCTAATAAAAGGATTAATATTTGTTCCTAAAAGTATTATTATTTTTGGTGCATTATTTAATTCAGAATTATCTATGTCTGGATTGTTAATAATAATATCTATTTTTGATGCAATAATTTTTTCAGAATAAGATAATAATATCCAATGTCCATATATTACTCTATCAATTGTGATTCTAGTAGCAAGTATAGGATAGTTATCCGCCTCTTGCGACGATGGTGTAGATATACCATATGGTAAAAGAGAATTATATTTATATAAATTACCTGTAGACCATGAAGTTGTTGAACCATTATAATTAAATAAATTTGAAGCTGGTGCATTTTCATTTCTTAATGAAGTATTATTAACTGCAGCTAAAATTATAAAATTTGTAGATGATTGCATTTCATAAAAACCATTACCATATAATGCATTTGAAATTGTGCTTGAGTAAGTATTAAATATTGGAGTAGATAACTGAGGCGGATATGTTTTTTCACTTGCAAAATGTGATTTAACTCTGTCAATTATTTTATCATAATTTACAATGCTATTATGATATCTATTTGATGATATATATGTATCAATTAACATTGAACCATTTTCATAAATACTTTCTACTGATTTTATAGTTGTAGCTTTTAAACTACCTCCTATATTTACAATTTCTTCAGATGATAAATTAGTATTAAAACCATATCTTCTTGTTTCAATAAGACCTAATTTAGTAACTTGAAAAATAAATGGCACATCTATAATATTTGAATAATAAATCGTAAGCCTACCACTTAATGCCAAATTTGATATATTTAAAGCAACAGCACGTAGATCTATGCCAAGATAAACTTCATCTACTCTAGTTACCAACTCATTAAAATAAATATTAGATGTAAAGCCTCTATTAATAGTTTGCAAAATATTATTTGAATATGTAGTATTTATATATGTTTTATTATAATATTCTTCATCTAATTTAGTTTGTATCACATAATTAGGTATACCAAATTTGTTAATATTTCCCCATTGAATATTATCTATTGCAGTTCCATCACCTGAAAAATAATTAGCTTGAATTGTTCCATTTACATCTAATAATAAAGTACTAGTTGTTGGACTAGATGAATTACCTAATGTTATTAACTTATTATTATAATCAGGGAATACAGTAATATTCTCACTTGCACGATTATATTGCCATATATTTGATGCATTAAATACAGTTTTTGATACATATGTAACAATAGCATCTTGTTTTGATATATATGTATCATCAATATTTTTTCCATTAATAAAAAATCCTACTGTTGAATAAATACGACCAGCAACAGCTAATGTATATATTATATCCCCCGGAATAACTGCAGTAAAACCAATACCTATAGTAGTATTAGCTCCTAAATATTTATTATAAATAAAGTTGTCATTATCATTTTTAATCCAATTATCTAAATTACCTAAATTTGGTTTACCTGTAGTAATATTATCATAATTTAAATTGGTTAGTTCAGAACCATTTCCTTTTAAACTAGTTGCATTTAAAGAACCATTGATATTAAGTTTAAAATCGCTTGGGTCTGATGTTCCAATCCCAATATTTCCGTCTTTATTAATAATTAATGAATTTTGAGGTGCGCTTGTGTTGATATAAAATTGTTTTGTCCATGTTGGTGTTGGTGTAGAAGCATTGCCAAAATCACCAAATGAAAAATTAAAACTATCATCATAGCCAATTTTAAAATTACGATTAATTGAATTAGTGTTTTTAGATAAAATAATATTAGCATCGCAATTAGTAGTAGATGTAGAGCCAAGATGTAAATAACCTAATGGGTCTGTATTGCCAATTCCAATTTTATCAATATTTGAACTAGGGTCTGTATATAAAATATTATTTTTTAATAACCAATAATTATTTTTAATTAATAAATAAATACTATCTAACTCTCTTCCGCTTTTATATATTAATGTTGAATTTATTGTTCCTGCAACATTTAATTTATATTCCGACGTTGATGCACCAATGCCAACATTACCTGTATTTGATATTCTTAATCTTTCAGTATTATTAGTTTTAAATATAATATTACTATTTCCGGTAACATTAAATGACATATTAAAATTATTATTACTTGTATAAAAAGTATTATTTGTATCAAATCCGTTAATAATTAATCCATTAAGATTTGTATAACCATTGTTAACATGTAAACAAAAATTACTGGATGTCCATTCTTGATTTTGAGTAAATTTAACAAAAGGCTCATTTGTACTAAACCCTTCTAATCTAATTTTTGGAATAAATTCAGTCATTATATATTATTATTAGTAAATAATAATTATTAAAAAAATATCATATAATAGAATATATATGTTAAATAATCCTATTAATATGTTAAATACATTAGTTGATGTTAATACTTTTAATAATTTATTAAAAAAGAAAGGTGGGAGAGCTATTAAAACATCTGATAAAAAAATTGTAATGCGTGAATTTATTAATAAATTAATAAAAACTTTCAGAAAAGATTTTATGAAAAAAACAAAGAAAGGAGGTATGGCAGAATTATATCCATCTCAAGAAGCATTTCGATATGGTGAATTAAATTTCAAAGAGTATTCATTACTACCTCTACAATTTCAAGAAATGGATTTACTATAATTAAAAAACTTCATTAATATTTTTATTATCATATGGTTTATATTTAGTATCATCTAAATAATATAATTTTTTTTCTTGATTACCATATCTTTCAAGTATAGTTATTAATTTTCTCGAATAATTAACAAAATTAGTTATTGATATTTTAAGTTCGCTAAATGAATCAAATCCAAAATAGTATTTCATTTTTAAAGGTAAAATTAAATATATTGAATATAATTCTCTAATAATTGCATTCCGCAATATTATAAAAGTACTAAAATATTTTGCGATATCATATCTATCAGCCAATATAAACATATAAATTTTATAAAATTTATCAATTTGAAATATTATATTTGTATATTTTGCGGAATCATATCGTTTCATAAACCGAATATTTAATATAATATTCAATAATTCTTTGCTTTTATGTAAATATTTTATTTCATTTGGAAATTTCTTTAAAAAATAATTTTCATCGCTTGTATATTGTCTATACTTTATATCATTATTAATTGAAGAAATTATATTTTTATCATTTAATTTATTATTATCATTATAATTATTAATTTTATTATTATAAAAATAAGCAATTATAATAATAATAATAATTGCTATTAAAATATTTAATTTTTGCATTGAAATTAAAAAAAATATTATGGCTAAAATTAATATAGCGATGTAATAATTATAAAACCACATTTTATAATGAAACTCCGTCTATAAAATATATAACAAAAGATAATATTATAAATATTACTCCTATATAAAACATTCTATCATTTTTAAAGATAATCTCAATTATTTGATTAAAATTTTTAAAATTATCATCATTAAATAAAAAAGTTAAATCATTAATAATATCAATAATTGTTTGAAGTGTATTTTTATATATATCGCCAATATTTAATTTTGTAATATCGATAATATCCATATTTAATATATTTGAACATATTAAATAACATCCATTAAATCAACTGATGACATTAAACTTCTTCTACAACAATATCGGATTAAACCTAAATTATCTAATATTTCTTTTGTATGAATATCATTAAAAAATTTCAAATCATTATCAGTTTTACTATCATCATTTTTTAATTTATTCTTTTCTTGATGATAATAATCATATTTATCAGCAATAACCTTTGAACAGGTAAAACATCGAATTGGAATAATCATTATTATAATTATTGCGTACTATAATTATATCATTTTTTTTTATACAATAATATTATAATGGAAAATATACAGTTATTGAGAAACATAGCTATGTTAGAGCAACGTTTAAGAATGATTGAAACATCATCAGGTGGAATGTCTTCGTCATCAGTTGATTTAAGCAATTTTACCGCTAGATTAGCGGCGGTTGAAGCTCGTCCGGTTGTTGATTTAAATGATGTTTCATCTAGATTAGCGGCGGTTGAAGCTCGTCCGGTTGTTGATTTAAATGATGTTTCAT
>Ga0207934_1000003_pt1 | contig 142617 bp, 109 predicted proteins | sample LakMenE22Apr09ns_FD_150724 | JGI IMG/M metagenome (GOLD analysis project Ga0207934, IMG submission 150724) | Freshwater microbial communities from Lake Mendota, WI - 22APR2009 deep hole epilimnion (SPAdes) | ecosystem: Environmental > Aquatic > Freshwater > Lake > Epilimnion/Euphotic zone ... | reverse complement strand
ACCACCACCACCACCACCACCACCAGAAGGAGCAGGAGCAGGAGCAGGAGCCTAGATAATATTCATAACTTCATAACTTCATATATTCATTACTTCGTATTAGTTCTTTTTTTATTATTAAAAATTATAATTATATATAGTAATATGAAATATAAATCAGTTTCTTTAAATATAATTTTTACCCTGCTATTTCTTATAATGAGTGCCTTGTTTCTAATATATATATTTAGGAATATACAGAATAAGGAGTGTTTTACAGAAGGCTCAGTCTATTCGTGGAAGGATGGGGAAGACAATACTTGTACCGGCTCCTTATATACGAATAGCGAGTTAGAGAATAAGAACTCTAATTTTGTTACAAAGAATTACAATAGGTTTGACAATAACCGATTTTATAAAAAGGATAGTCTAAGAGACCCATCGCATCCTTATAGGAATTATTGTGATGTTATGGCTTTCGATGAATTGTTAGCATATAAGTGTCTCAATAAATCCCCTAAGGAGCTACACACAATATTTGAGAGTTCGGCGGTTGATATAGCATCTACTATTGGATATGTCTATATATATGATGATACTGCGCTGAAAAGTTATATATTATCTATAATACAAGCTGCTAAGGCTAAACTAGGAACCAAAGTAGTCGGTCCAGTATATGTGTGCGTATCGCAAGCGCCTTATTTACGCACAGTCGACAGCACATCAGGTGGTAATCAGCTTTCTACTTGGAATAGTGCTAGCGTTGCTACAACAAGTCAACAAATCCCCTATCATTACAGTAATACGAACGCCGCTGGAACAATAACCAATACGCAAAGCACTAGCCTAAGTGCGGATACTGCTGAATTTGATGGAACCGCAATCATATCATCGCTATACTGTCATATATTGATAGTATACCCTGCGTATAATAAGAAGATGGTTCTTAAAGAAAACACTATAACAAAGCAGCCTGCTGTTATTGTTAAATTCTTAGAAAAGACGATGGCAAATTACTATAGCGACCACGGGTTATGCTTCATAAAATGTAATAAATCCACGACGCTTAATTGCGGGTGTTTAACACGCACCGAAGCCGTATCAACGGCATCTCCCGAAGCGACATTAAACCCATTCTTTGATAATGTTAATGCTGAAGATATAACTCGCGCGACTACAATAAAAGCAGCTAGAGATAAACCCTTGTATAAGTCTTCGTGCGCCGACCATACAAAAAATAATGAAGAAAGCAATTTTACGATGATGTATTATGTTAATCCATATTCGAACGAATACGGCGACAAGGGTGTTATAAAAGACCCTGAAGAAGGTTTTCCAGATGAAAAATGTAATAGCTAGGGCTCCTTATTCATCGTCATCGAGAACAAATTTATATTTATTAGTGATAGCCGTAGAAGCCTTCGCAACCGTAATAGCAGTAGTAGTCGCTCCGTTATCAGCGGCGTCAGCGTCATCCGCAGCATCCGCGTCATCATCTACAAACACATATTTTTTAATCCCAATTTCAATAGGTAGCAATCTATATTCTTCTACTTTTTCCCAGAATGTATTAATCTTAGGGATAATGGATAGCCATTCTCTATCATTAAATACGACACGCTGAATTATCATTTCATCCAGCCTCCAATATGTATATTTGCTGAACTTTAGTTTTTCGCTGCTGCCGCCGCTCACGCCGCCGCTCTTGATAATATCTTCAGCAATAATGTGGATATCTTCAAGGCATTCTTTGGGCGTTCTATTGGGTTCGCTATAAAAATACACATACTCCCCTTTCTGGTTATAGAACTCTGCGATTACGCCGTGTTTAGTGTCGGCGGTGCCATCTTCTAGTTCCAAGTATTCATCGGCAGTATCTAGAGATTTAAAGATACATTCAATATAATCACATTCTTTTAATTTACAGACAGCTAGTTGTCCCTGAATTTGCATCTTGTATTTATCGGGTATCACACCATCAACTATTTTTCGAGAATAGGGGCATTTAATTTCAAGCATTATACCAAGTTCATTAATACCATCTGGTGATGCCCCAAAATGCTCGTTATCCGTATCGCATATTAACCCAAAATCGTGTATGGCAATATCATTCATTTTTTGCGAATAGCATCGTGTCGCCATAGGCTCAAACATAGTCCCCCATTTTAATGCCGGTATAGCGTTGTAATTGATGGTATCCGCAGCAACAATATTTGCCTTCTTCTTTGCTAGTTTAATGCTAACGCTGCTATCACAGCCGTTGCTGGATACCTTAATCGCGTCATAAAGGTCGCTCGCTGTTAGCCTCGTTTTTCTTGCCTCAAACCACTCGGTAGTCCGTTGCTTCATTAGAGGCAATTGTAGCAACACCTTTAACTCAGCTCTGTATTGTCTAATATCAATTACACGGTTCTTCACCATTTTTGTGCTAATACCATCTAATTTATCGCAAATGAATTGCGTAGCTTCGCCAATATCTATGTCCGCACTCGCAGCAGCATTAGCATCCTTTATATATTTCAAAAGATAGAGGTCTATATTCTGCTTAATACTCTTGGTAGTCGCAGCGGATGCTGCGGATGCTGACATTACTTTGGTCGTGTATATTATATGACGCGCTTTGTATTTATATGGTCTTGCGGTCTTACCAATTTTATGTATTATTAGACATTTCTTTTTCACATTTTCGTTTATATGCCGCTGAACCCTTAAGTTTCTTGTCAAGTGCGGCATTTATCTGGTTTATCAACTTCTTACTGTGAAAATCTAAGACAGAAGGGTCAGCAGTCATTTTTTTACATTTTGTCTTGCTAATCTTTTCTTCGTATATTGAGATTACCTCCTTAGTCTTGTTCTCTATAAGCATATCAAATGAATACGCGGCGGCAATAGCAGTTGCGGCGGCGTCCATCTCTGTATATATTATATATATTAGGATATACTTATATATATCTTATACTTATATCAATTTTTTGCCGTGACCTCTCTAATTTGGATTTGGTTATTGTGAATATCCATATATTGATAACTGGTGTTGCCAAATGCCCTAGATATTCCTGTATCGGTATACCAGATGCGGTTGTTTATCAGTTTAACTCTATCAACTACTGTATGTCCTACGAACATATAGCTACATCCTAGGCGCTCTAGTAAATTAACTATATCAGCAGGCTCGTTTAAATCCCTCGTCCATAATATGCCCTCGTTTCCTAAAATTATCGTTTCAAATATCTCTTTGTCTTCTAGGAGAATAGCGTTATTTTTTATAAAATTCTTCCATATAGAATTGAGATACGATATGTCTTTGTCGTATTTATCCAACAGGTCTAGGTGTTCCGTTGTTAGTCCTGCGTGACAGAATAGCAGGCTGTCTATTTTAACCACGATAGGACGCTGAGATAAAATGGCGGATAGTGTGCCGTCTGGTCTAAACAGGTCGTGGCGTTTGCGGATACCGCCATTTAGGCTACCATTTAGGCTGTTAGATGATACATAAGAATAGTTTCCTATAACATTCATCAACTCGTGGTTCCCTATCAGCGATATTACGCGCCCACCCTTAGCGCGTGCTATTTTGTTTAGCAGGTCAGTAAAATATATCATCTCAACATCGGGCAGCACCTCCCAGTCGGCTAGAGTAGGGTCTCTGTTTATGCTATCCACTTGGTCGCCCATCTGTATAACGATGGTATTCTTGGGCTCGGCAATCCACTCAATATTATTGTTGATTACCTTGGCGTCTATCAGTATATCCTTGAAGCGCCTTATGTCGCCGTGTATATCCCCTATGACTACTATCCTGTTGTTGTCGTGTTCGCACTCATATTCATATATGATATCCTCGTTAATCATAAATTATAGTATTATAGTATAGTATTTTATATACCCATATATTATTTTATATATAAAAAATGATTTCTATAATGTATGTAATAATATACATATAAACTATATGACTGCTCCCGCTGCTCCTACATTTATTGAAGTATGTGCTGGATGCGGAGGGTTAAGTTTGGGTTTAATTAAGGCTGGCTTTGTCCCTATATTATTAAATGATAACAACAAGGATTGTTGTAAAACATTAGAACATAATCATAAGGACGCTAATGTCGTATGTGCCTCTATGGATAAAATAGATTATCAGCCTTTTATTGACAAGGTGGATTTATTGACTGGTGGGGTGCCTTGTCAATCATTTTCTCAGGCAGGATTAAGAAAAGGGCTTGATGACCCGCGAGGCGATTTGATGTATAAATTTAGTGATATCTTACATTTGATAAAGCCTAAGGTGTTTATGATAGAAAATGTTAAGGGTTTATTGACGCACGATGAGGGAAAAACAATTCTAAAAATAATAAATATATTAAATAAAGGCGACCTATATAACATTACCTACAAATGTTTAGACGCATCTAAATACGATGTGCCGCAAAAAAGAGAAAGGGTATTTATTGTTGGTGTAATGAAGAGCATATTGCGTCCTTTTGAATTCCCTAGCGAGAGCCTCAAGAGACCTGTGTTAAAAGATGTTTTATGCGATGTGCCTATTTCTAGCGGAGTTAGCGGAGCGAACGAAGAGAACTGTGCTAAATATAATGAAGAAAAAATTAAACTATTCAAAATGATACCACAGGGCGGTTGCTGGATTAATTTGCCTGAAACATTACAGAAGGAGTATTTAGGAAATAGTTATCATTCGGGAGGTGGAAAAAGAGGGATATTATATAGGTTATCTATGGAAAAGCCGTGCTTAACCTTGCTATGTACGCCATCGCAAAAACAGACTGAGAGATGTCATCCGCTAGAGGAGCGACCTTTGTCAATACGAGAATACGCTAGAATACAAACATTCAACGATAACTATGAATTTATAGGGAGCCTAACATCGCAATATAAACAGATTGGTAATGCGGTTCCAGTAGAACTAGCAAGATATATGGGAGGTGCTTTGCTTAAATTATTAGAATAGCATAGGCTATATATTCTATATATATTTGTCAATTGCGTTTTTAACAAATTCTAGTATCATATCGGTATCATCTTCTAAAATAAATTTAAGAAATTTATATCCTATATGATGTTCGATTTCAACACCATTATGTAATATTTTTGTTATAGAACCTTTTAATGTTTTCTTCTTAGTAGCCGCATTAATATTTGCGTAGATACATACATAATCTGGATTAGCCAGTTTAAATTTTGCTAACTTATCAAGGTTAGATTTTCTAGATGAATAATTATCAGTATTTGTTCTGTTTTTTAGTTCTATAGCAATCTTTTTGCTATGAGATAAAATATCTAAGCCTGTATCGTGTCCTATTTTTAAATTGTCATACCCCTTATAATTGCCTAACACAACTTCCCATATCTCTCCTATCTTCATTTGCCTTTGTTTTTCTTTGAGTATTATTAATTTATTCCTTGTTGATTTTTCTGTTTCTAAGATGTCATATGTTAATACTTCTTTTTCTTGTCGTGATAAAATAATGCGTATGGAGTTATCCAGTAATTGATAATACTTATCTAAGCAAAATTCACATTCGCCATTTGTCTCATTCATCCCTTTATGTATCCTTGATTATTACTGAATAATAGCTAATCAATTTTTTATTGAATTAAGAAATTATAAAACATATGTATACATATACATAATAAGGCTTAAATATTTATCTATACCTATATTATCTATACAAGATGTCCGGACAAATCGCCTTGCTGTCTGAAAGCCCTGTCGTATATATAATACGACGCCGAATATCTCAACAGGTCGTCTTAATAAGAGACCATATATATCTACTTAAATATTGGCTGTGTGGTCGTTTACCTTTTCTAGAGTATTACATATAAGGTTTTGACGCATACACCAAATAAATATAAATATGTATAGTCGGCTTAACATATACCTAGTGTATAGCGAGGAGTTGGAGAACAGGCGCTCCACAATTAACAGCGCTATTTCTTTAACAAAGGACATATGTCAGCAGAAAGGCTTGGAGTGTAAGTTGCATATTATAACAGAGCCTAACAAGGATTATATTAATACGCATATAGCATCCTTCAATAGCCGTGTTAAATACGAGAAGTTCCCTGATAACAATATGTATAACGATTTAATAATACCGCTAAATGTATGTCAAATATCCAACTTTGAGAAGCACCGGTATATCTATAAGTTGATTATAGACAGCGCGGCATCACAAACAGACATACAAGAACTTCATATGATTATGGAGGATGACCTAATTATATTGAAGGATTATATAGATAATATTGGGGAGTTGATTGATGACTTAAAAAATCCTACGGATAAGGACGGCGATGACTGGGACATCTTGTTTAATTGTCTAAATGTCGTTAGCAATCCCCAGAAGTTCATAAATATTAACCAGTTGTATAACATCATTATATCCAAATCCTGTTATATTATTAAGAACCCGAAGTTGTGCGAGAAGTTATACGAGGCTACCAGCACATTTAAGTTAAATTTGAAACTAACGCTATCTAAGTGCCTAAAAGATAACAATTTTAAGGCTATCTCTTATAACAAGATTACATTTATTGAGGGTTCTAAGTTGGGACTATATCCGTCTGCTGTTAATCCCGAAAACTACCTGTTTTTAAACAACAGTTATATCGCTCTTAGACAACTGGCGGCTAAGAAGGACTTAACAACCGAAGTAGATATTAAGAATGCCGAAAAAATATATAGTGAGGCGCTAAATGTGCCGTCTATTGATATACAGGCGATGATGGGAACTATCTATTTTAATCACAAGGATTATAAGAAGGCTAAAGAATATATGTGTCTTTCTCTAAATAACTTAAAGAAATGTAAAGGATATTCTATTATGAAAAATAATGAAATATTAAATAATACCATAAATATCTATAAATACGAGCAGGATATGCTGAGTGAATGTCTATTACATAAACCTAAGTATTCTTAGGGACTTAAGGAAGGGGCTACGCATATATTTATGCTGCCTCTAAAGCGGCTATCTTCTCATTAGCCTCATTTATTTTTGTGTTTAACTGTGCTATAACATTAACAGCATTCTCAAACTTAGCATAGAGGTCGGCTAGTTCAGCCTTGGTAGCGAAGCCTGAGATATCAGGGAGTTCAGCCTTGGTAGCGAAGCCTGAGATATCAGGGAGTTCTGCCTTGGTAGCGAAGCCTGAGATATCAGGGAGTTCTGCCTTGGTAGCGAAGCCTGAGACATCAGGGAGTTCATCCTTGGTAGCGAAGCCAGATACATCAGGGAGTTCTGCCTTGGTAGCGAAGCCAGAGACATCAGGGAGTTCTGCCTTAGTAGCGAAGCCTGAGACATCAGGGAGTTCTGCCTTAGTAGCGAAGCCAGATACATCAGGGAGTTCAGCCTTGGTAGCGAAGCCGGAGACATCAGGGAGTTCAGCCTTAGTAGCGAAGCCAGAGACATCAGGGAGCTCATCCTTAGTAGCGAAGCCAGAGACATCAACAGGTTCTGTATCAGGAGATAGAGACACTAGAACAGGGGCGACCGGAGCGGTAGCAGCGACAGGAGCGGTAGCGACGGATACTTCAGGTTTAGGGGCGTTCTCTAGAGTTGATATACGGGTATCTAGTTCGTAGAGTTTATTGTATATAGGAGCGTATGACATTATTAATTATTCTTATTATAATATAATATAATTATTATGTGTATATTACACACGCATATAATTATATAAAAAATGATTATATATTCTAATATATAGGATAAATAACAATACAATAAAAAGATGATTATTCCCATTAGGTGCTTCACTTGCGGCAAAGTTATGGCGGACATCGCCGACTATTACGAAAAAGAGAAGAACAAGATTGACGAAACTAATGATGTTGATAGCGTATATAAGAACTTTGAAAAAATCCATACGGGACATATCCTAGACAAACTGGGATTAAAAAGATACTGCTGTAGACGCAATCTAATCGCAAATATTGATATGATGAATATCATCTAGGATAATATGATATGCGCCTTATGATATATACTGAATATCATATGATAATAATTATATTATATACGAATAAAGATAATATATATTAATGAGCGTTGATATTAAGAAGGAAGGGATTAAGGATGCGGCAGCAAAGCCAGAAACCGACATAGAGAAATATATTGAAAAACAGATAGAGATTAAGTTGAATAGTCTGCTAGAAACCTTACCAGAGAAAATACCTAAAGGCATTCAAATAAAACCGGTATATAATTTGACAATTAAAGAACTCTATAAAAACACCTTACAGACATTAATAGACATTATCACCGACATAGTTGATGTGTATAGTAAAAAGGATTATGTGAATAGTAATAACTATATATACATATTACTCTCTATTTTTATGAAAGACGAGCGAAAGATTTATGTGGGTATTATGTTAGTTGTTTTATCTTTTATAGTTTATTTCGTGGATGGAGTATCTGTATAGGATACGATGTATCTGTATAGGATACGATGCTATTACTTCTTTTTTTTACTAAAATAATATAGTATAGTTAGATAAATATGATAGTATATAATGAGTTTTTTGAAAAATATTCATACATCCTTATAATACTAGCACTAGCCTACTATATCCTCAGCAAGAACAAGGCATCCGTCCTCATAACCATCATCATTATCCTAGCAGCCTTCTATTATATCAATAACTATATAAAAGAAAACGAGGTGCGATTTAAGGCGGAGGATACAAAGAAGGAGGAGAAGATACGCAGAGAAGTTAAGGATATAGTAGAAGTAGCGACGGATAACTTCTATATTAATAAGAACAGTAAGAATGTTAAGTATCTAGTGAAAAACAAGGAGTTTATGAATATATTATTTAATATCAGGTTCATAAAGAAGTTTGACAAAACGAGGTATTCTAATATGTGTATCAATATGGATAAAATGATGAAAATCTATATATATATATTAGCAGACAGATACGATACGAATACCTATCTGCCTATCTTCACCGACATTAAAAACAGTATTCTAGAGATATTCTATTCGCTTATATTTGTGGTGCCTAACCAGTTCAAGCATATATACGGCTTTGAACCGCAAGCAGAAATAGACAAGTCCTTAAATGATTTTCGTAATAAAACGGCGGATATGCTAACGGTCATCACAAATTACGCAAGAATTGGTAAGCAAAGCGTATATATTAATAATGATAAATATATGCCTTATGAAAAAAATAAAGAATATGTCTTGCCGTAAGGCTTTATCCTAGACGGTTTTGGCTTTCTTAGCCGTCTTGGCTTTCTTTGCTTTCTTAGCCGTCTTCTCAGCGTGATACTTACTGTATAACTTCGGGATTATAATGTGAATACCGCTGTATATAAGGGTTATATTCTTAACCCCCTTCTTACAAGTAAAGCATCCGCCTGTATATTTGCAGCTGCCGCCACCTTTAATACCACATCCGCAACCGCCGCCACAGCCGCCACCGCCTACGCTACCGCTGCTATTCATTTTACGACCACCTCTAATAGTAGATAGATATAAAAAATTTACAGGAGCACTAATAGAACAATTTAAAGCATACTTGTCAATCGCATCGACGGGCAGTTCAAATAGCGATGGGTTTGCTGATATAATCGCATTTAACTTATTGGTATCTGTCGTATTATCTCCATACTCCATCTTACTCAATAAATCCGTATAGTTTGGAATAGAAACGCCGCCAGTCGCCGCTCCAGTCGCCGCTCCAGACGCCGCTGACGCATCAGTAATTTCCGCCGACGCTGCGCTAGCACTAGACATCTTTTTAATATTCAATTATATTTTTTATTTGCTTAAATCTATATACTTTATTATAAATTCATAGCGAGCCTTCAGGTCATCTATTTCGTTCTGTATAGTAGTCATCTTACTCATATCAATATAATTTAGGAGGATATTCACCTTGTCATTAAGCTCCTTTATCTCGTTTTGCTGCGATGTTATTTTTCTATGTAGTTCTTGAACGGCGCATACATTCAAGGTATTTATATATTCTTTATTGACTGCGTGAAAATCTTTCACCTCAGTCCCATATACAAAAATTTTAGTATCCCTATATTTAATATCTTTAATCCTAAAGGTCTGCTGGTTTATTATCTCTATAACCTCAACTATCAAAGTATTATCCCTCATATCATAGCATTTAACCTTACTAGCGACATCTATCATATAAGCATTAGGCGACGCCTCTGGGAGCAGCGACCCTTGCGGGAGCGTTATTATATTATTGTTATATTCAGCAACCGTGAATATATTTGGTATGAACTCTGTTTGTATTCTAACGGCATCTGGTATGACCTGTCTAATTTGCTGCGCTATGAAACCATATACAGGAGCAGGCTCCGTAGGCTCCACAGCCTGCGTATCATCGCTTCGCCTGCCTCGCATATCTATATAATTATATGTTTTCGGCTGTATATTCAGTATCATTTGTAGCGCAGTATCATCTTCCAAATCTTTTATATTCTTTTTAATACGCTCATCGCTACTGGATATAACATTACCTGTCGTCCATATACTTGAATTGAACTTGGCGCATATATTGGTATTTGTGATATTTTGCGCGACATCTATATTAGTATTGTTAGATGTATGGATACCGTAGGATATTGTGGGGTCATCTGGTGTCGTCCCATCACCCGACGCTACTTCTAATTTATAATTGTTTGGCGCTACGCCAATCCCCACATTACCTGCGCTATAATATATATTGTTTGTCGCCTTCGTCCATAATAGCGCTCCGCTAATGCTTGACAAATTATTAACATATGATATAATATTGTTGCTAGACGATAGCACATAATTAGAAGTCTCGCCCACAAATGTAGGCACAATTTTTCTATCTATTCTAGTTAAAAAGCGCAATAGCAAGGCACCGTGTTTGCCGTTCTCTCCATAATTGCCTCCGCTACCGCTATGCTGCGAATTATAACCCGCACGGGATACGCTATTCTCCCCACTAAATATATTAGAGCCGCCTCCGCCACACGCTATATATATATCTCCATTCGCCAGTTCTCCTATGCTGCTGCCGCCCAGATTAAAAGCACTCCCGATATTAACTGTGCTAGAAAAGTTAAAGTATCTCTCATTATCTGTATTTCTATTTTCAACATTAATAGCAGCCAATCCTTCGCCACCATTCACCAGTCCGCCAGCCGTCCCTATGCCTCCGCCTCCGCATTCGCCTCCGGCATTACCAAACGCATACAGGTTGCTTGTATATCCTACGAATGTTCGCAAATCATTTGTTATATTGAAGGTTGATGCGCTAGCAGCCCCGTAATTACCTGCTCCGCAGCCTCCCAATATATTAGAAGCAATATTACAAGTATGAGTATTGATTACTATATAATTAGATGAGAAGAAGGCTCTTATTGGTGTGTTAGGGTCTGACGGTTTAAAGAATGTGTATTCATATGCTAGGGCTATATTAGAAGTCTGCCTATAGTCAAATATCTTATTCATAACTGCTCCTCCACCATCCGCCACTAAATCGCCAAATGTCGTATCGTTCCCTCGTGTCGCAAATTGGTGATTGTTGATATTACTGGTGCTAATGCCCCCTACAATCCTGTCACTACTGCCGCTGAAGATGTTGCTAGAAACATTAGAATAATAGGCGCTACCGCCTCTGCCTACAGTAATCGTCTTGAGCCCCTTAGATATATATGCGTCATTAACATATACCAGATTACCTGCTCCGCCGCCAATATTAGAATTGCCGTTTCCTATGCCGCCGCCAATAGTGCCTCCAATAATGCCGCCGCTACCAGCACCAGATACAATAGTGCTACCACCCCTCCCTCCGCCGCCTCCGCCATACGCCATAATGTCGCATATAGTATTGGTATCTTGAAAATCTACTAGATATTTGCTAGATTTATTAAGATTATAGAGTTCTTTTCTAGCATCGTCTGGTAATGAATAGTTGTATATTTTAAAATCCGCCAAAGAAAAATTGTAGTTTGAGGTGTTCGCCGGCGACGATATAGTGTTCCTTATATATTTATTAAAACCGAGTGTAAAAATATAGTCATTCTCTACTGTTGCCTTTTCTCTGCGGACGCCATTAATATACACGGCAACATCTATGGCTGCTGTTGGTGCGGCTGTCTGTTTTTCAATCGTCCAGATGATGTGGTTCCAGTAGGTAGCGTAGATATCCTTTATAGTTATTACAGGCGTCTTTATTTTATCCATATAGAAGGTTAAAGTATTGTTAAAATAGTTGATATTTAACTTACGCAAATTAAGGTTGTCGCCGTTGTTAAACTCTAGAATTATTAATTCTTTGCTATATGTATTCACTTTCAGCCAAAAGCCGAATGTTAGCGCCCAATTGCTATATGTTTGGAACATATTGTTAATGTTGAACTCTCTTTCAAACATACCGAAAGTCGGCTCGTCTGTCGCGCAGTTAAACTCTAGGTATGTGCTGTCAAGCGGCGTATATTCAACTTTACGCATATACAGGCTGCGTGGGCTTATGTAGATGTCGCCATATAATTCTAGATTTGTTAGCGAATTCTCAGGATATCCTAGGTAGCCGCTATTCTTTATTCGGCGTATCCCACGATTAGCAGCACCTACCTCATTATTTATTAAAATATTATTGCTATCTTCTGTAAATTTACACCAGACTGGCAATATAAGCCTACTCGAGTTATCACGGTCAAATGTAGTCCCTAGCAAGGGCTCATAGGTAAATTTACATACCATATAATTGCTGCGTGGAACTGCCGATACTGACGGGATAGAATTATAGATTATTGGGGGAATTACATAGATAATCTCCGGTGTTAGGCTGATAGTCCCGCTATCATTCACATAAATACCGTTGCCTACCTTAACGCTCCCTAGAGTATTGGCGGTCGCCGGATAGATAATGTTGTTTGCTGCCTCCTCCCTAATATAGTCTATTAATATGTTGCTGGTCGTCAAGATATAGTTGCTAACATCTAGGGTTGTTTGGACGATGTCGGTGGATATTTGCTCTATGAGGATGCTCTCAGTATTATTTATACGGTCTGTTAATTTGCTGGCTTCGCTTACTACATAATTGCTTGTATCGCTGAGAAAATCACGGCTATTTATTGTTAAAATGTTGTTCTCCCACGCCAGATTATTATCACTATACAACTTATTATTACTATTGAATATCAGGGCGTTTGTTATAAAACTGTTATTACCTGTGCCGCCTCTAGCTACACCAAGGTTCCCTGTCGTTAAATTGTTAGCATTAATGTTGGTGATGCTTCGCCCTGTGCCTATAAATGTAGCGGCTGTGACGCTACCGCCAGTCACTATGTCTCCCGACGATACCCCAAAAATACTCCTTGATGTCCCACTAGGTGTTATACTATTCGCCATCCTTATAAAAATTAAAAGTATTTTAAACTTATATAAAAATAAGGGATTTATTATCCAGTCCTTAGGTGAAAGTTAGAATTGCTGTAGAGGCTACTGTGATAGCAGCGGCAGCAGCGGCAGCGGCGGCGATAGCGACTATACTAGGGAATATATGATATACGCTATTATTGATATGGTCGCTATCAATAGTATCCGACAGGGTATCCTCTAGAAAATTAATACTTTCTATATCGTCCCTTGAGAAATCGCCGCCGTAATTGCTATCGCTGCTATAATAATATTTTAATTCACCTATGCTATATTCTAACATTAGTATTGTATTTTTCTATATATACATCCTTATATGTTCTTATATTTATATGTATATAAATTAAGTATATATTATGAGAGGCAAGAATAGCAGCGGCGGTGGCGGCAAAAGACGAATGAAAGGCGGCGTAGGCGTAGGTGGCGTAAGCGGTATCAATGATATCGGCGACATTAGCAGTATGAGCGGTATGAGCGGTATTGGCAGCATTAGCAGTATGAGCGGCATTAGCAGCGCAAGCATTAGCGATTGGATGACTAAAATACAAAAAAACCTTAAAAAGATATTCAAGTTTTCTTTATTCAAGTTTCTAGTTTATATGTTGTTGGTGATATCGTGTATATACCTCGTGTTCGCTACTATTATCTTTGTTAATGCGTGTATTAATCTACATAAAACATCGTTTGTCTATCCTACCGATGATACCATCAAGTATAGAAAACTGATAGACGCTCCTATATTTGAGTATTTAAAAACGAAGAATTTTCTGGCGGTTGATAAGTTTCTTTTGAATGCTAACAACAGTCTAAAGCCGTCATCAGTCGCATTCTGGACGGTTACAGGCATTATGATAGGCACCATATTATTTCTCATCGCTCATAACTATATGTTGTCAGACAAAGAGGAAGTTAATGAATACAAGACATACCTTATGAAGAACAAATCGTATGTGTTGATGGCGTTATTACCATACCTACTTATATTTATTATAGTAATTTGGTTTAATACTATACAGGTTAATAATAATAACGACCTTAATAGCTTGAAAATTAACGGTAAAAAACAATATAAAAAAGAAGAATTACAAGAGATTAAAAAGAAACTACAGAAAATACTATATGAAAACGAGACTTTCACTACATCAACAGAAATAGATGAAATAGCAGATGGTATAGAAGCTAGGTTTAAACCTAACAGATACATAGCACCTGAAAAAAAGTCTACAGTATCTACGGCTTCTGTCCCCGCAAATACTAGCGTAGGTAATAAAATTGTCGCTATTGATTTAGAGGCAATCATCTCTATCTATAAACATAATTTGAAAGCCCTTAATTTGTCAGGAGGGGACAAACTGAAGCAGTATCAGCGTAAATACATAAACTATATTGACGAATACTTTGAATTGCTTAAATATAACAGCAGCAGCGGGGGCAGCAGCGTCGGCGACGACGATTATTATACTGAGTTTTATTTATACGGTTTAATAGAATACAAGGATAAGGATGGAGACGAAAAAGAATATAGCTATAGAATTCTAGAATACCGAAATAAAATTAAGAGTAATGAAGGCGGTAGCGGCTTGGAAAAACTGCTGATTACCACCATTACCTCTAATATCCGTGCCTATTTTACAGGCGTCATCTCCTTATATACTATCTGTGCTATAGGTGTCATTATTATGCTTATTTATCTTAATGATGCTGCTAAGACGCCCTTAGTTCATCTGCTATTTATTATTGACAAAATTGCGAGTATTAATAACCTGCCTATAATAATACTAGCTATCATAGCAATTGCTGCGATTATTATAACCTTGTTCTTTGTAATTCCGCTAATATATAATTGGGCGGCTGCTACTCTCTCTTGGATGTTGAATTGATAGATTAAAAATTTAATTTGTATTATTAAGAAGATAATATATTATCATTATGCTTCAAAAAAAGAAGGCTGCTCCTAAGGCTGCTGGTGCTACTGGTGCTGCTGGTGCTAAGGGTGCTAAGGGTGCTACTGCTCCTGTTGGTGCTGCTGCTCCTAAGGCTGCTAAGGGTGCTACTGGTGCTGCTGGTGCTAAGGGTGCTAAGGGTGCTACTGGTGCTAAGGGTGTTGTCAAGGCTCAAAATAAAGCAAGAGACTTGTTAGCACCCTTAGATAATTTTCAAGAAAAATTTTATGAATTTTTTAAAAAATATAAAGATGAGCCATATGAAAAAATACTAACAAGGATTACTAATTTATTAACTGATTTATTAAAGGATAATGATGAAAATAAGGATGAATTAAATGTTTTTGATAACATTATAATAAAGGATAAATTAAAATTTTTTAATAACATTATAGTTAAAGCAAAGGATATAAATAATAAAGATAACAGAAGAAAGACATTCCTTTTTTATTTAATTAATAACATCATATATGCTATTACGCTAAGTAAAATTATAGATAATAAGGATGCTACCAACGATGAATATTGTAGTCAAGTCGTAGAACTTTTTAAATTTAGATTTATGAAACTTCAAGATAATAATGATGCTATTAGAAGACAGATAGTGAATAAACATAAATTTATAAATATAAATTTGCAAGTTGACATAAATAAATATTTTGAAAAATTAACTGATGAAAATAATGATATATATATTAAACTAAATGAAGGTATTCATCTTTTGGAATACGATGTGTTAAATCATTTACAAAAGATAGGTTTCGCAGTTAAAGATAAGATTGATGATAAACAAGATGATATTAATGAAGAACAAGATGATATTAATGATAAAAAAGATGGGATTATTGATAAATACAAAGAAGCTATAAAAGCCTTTAATACAACAAGGAAAATATTAGGGAATACTGGTAGTATTGAAGAACAAAAAGGAGAAACCTATAAAATTTATTATCAATTGTATTATTGCTTAGGTATATTTTTAGAAAATTGTCTAGAAAAGCAAATAGTAGCAGCAACTGAAGGCGCAGCCGCAAATGCTGAAATAGAAACACAAATAACCGAAACCCTAAAATTATATAAGGCTAAGGATGATGCTGATGAGAAGACTGAAGCTGATGTGAAGACTGAAGCTGATGCGAAGACTGAAGCTGATGAGAAGACTGAAGCTGATGCTAATTCTAATAGTGAATATTATACAAAAATTAAAACTTTAGAGACCACAGCAAAAGCCGAATATACAACTGGTGTTAATAAGGCTATTGATTTAAAAAAGGCAAAGAAAGGTGGAAGTGATAACTCTTTTGAAGATGCCTTAAAAAATTTATTTAATAAAGCATCAAAAGAAGATAGTACTATTAACGCTTCAAGTATTGAAGGTAATATAATTGCTATCTTAAAGGAATATGAAATAGGGCTAAAGTTTGGAGAGTTCAATAGCGATGAATTAAGTAAGAAGATTTTTGATTTATTATTAAGTGATAACGATGATGATAATATGGATGGAGAAGAGCCCGAATGGCTTGATAATGATGTTGGATGGATTAAAAGTATCTTTAAAAATCAGCCATACTATAAATACGAACTATACAGAAGCAAAAAGATATACAAGGCGGCTATATTAGAAATTAGGCAGTTAATCACTAGCAATATTGCTAGTATTGATGCAGCTAATGCTGCGACAGCATCCTATAATCTACAAAGTTTTTTAACAGCAATTCAAGAGATTAAAAAGATAGCGACAATCGCCAACTACAGAGCGTCCTTGTCTAATTCTACAGATGCATTAAATGATATATTAGATATCCCTGCTAGATATATAAAAGAATGTGAAGAAAAAATAGAGGACGCCAACGACTTAATAAAAGAATTAGATGAAAAAAAAGGATTAGATGAAGAAAAATTTAAGGATGAAATAGCTGCAGTAAAAGAAGCAGTAGAAGAAGCAAAGAAAAAGATAACAGATGTTGAAACTTATAAGACTAAAACAGAAAAATTTATTGAAGAAAATGGTGGTAAAATAAAGAAATTATTAGAAGATATTGAGGATGCTTATAATAATTCTGCTGTTAATACCGATGATGATAAGCTTACAGAGATTAGCAGAAGAGAAGATGAAGCAAAAGCAGATGCTGAAGAACAAAAAAAATATCCTGATAGTCTTACTTATTTAATTAAAGCAATTGGTGTAATGAAAGATAAAACACCTGAAAAATTAATAAAAGCAAGAAGAGAAGCAAATGAAAAAAATATAAAGCAAACAGAAAATGAAGCAGAAGAAAACAAAAAAATGGAAGAAGAAGAAAGAAAAGGAAAAGCAATAGAAAGAGAAGAAGAAAGAAGAAGGATAGAACAAGAAGCAACACAAGCAGCGCAAGCAGCGCAAGCAGCACCTGTAGCACAAGAAGAACAAGTAGCACAAAAAGAAAAAGAAGACAAAGAACAAGTAGCAGAACAAGTAGAAGTAGCAGAAGCACCTATAGCAGCACCAGTAGTAGAACAACAAGTAGCACAAGAACAAGTAGAAGTAGCAAAACAACAAGTAGAAGAAGAACAAGTAAAAGAAGCAACACAAGAAGTAGAACAACCAGTAGTAGAACAACAAGTAAAAGAAGCAACACAAGTAGCAGCAGAACAACAAGTAGCACAAGAACAAGTAGAAGTAACAAAACAACAAGTAGAAGAAGAAGTCATAGCAAAAGGGAATGATGTTAATGTGAATGTATCACAATCGCAACAAACAATAGAAGCACCAGCAGCACAACAAGAAAAAGAAGATGAAATAGAAGAAGAAGCAGCACAGCGAATAAACGATGTATATGAAGATTATAAAGGACTAAAAAATATAAGTGAAAGATCGACAACAGACCATCAAGCAGCAGAACAAGTAGAAGTAGACCAAAATGAAAACAATGAGGACTATACTGAAGAGGCTTTTGATGATGAAGATGATAGCACATTAGCTAGCATTAGTGAAAACGGTAGCACATTAGCTAGCATTAGTAGCGGCAGTAGCGGCAGTAGCAAAGACAGCAGCAAAGATAGCATAAATGAAGTTCCTATATTATATGACAATACAGGTGTAGGACAAAATAGCCCCCTGACAATAACTTCTTCATTATTCAATAGGGGGTTATCTTCCGTAGCATCTACAGCCAAAGCATCAGTAGCATCGGCATCATCGGTAGCCAAAAAAGCACTAGTAAGAACAGCATCAGCAGTAAGAAATATATCAATAGACGCCGCGTCAGCAGCAGCATCCTCAACAAATAAAGCAGTATCAACAGCAAGAAAAAAAACAGCAACCGCATTAAGAGGAGTAGCAGCAGCAGCAGAAGCAGCAGCAGAAGCAGCAGCAGAAGCAGCAGCAGAAGCAGCAGCAGCATCCTCAACAATAGTAGTAAGACCTATAGTAGATCCATCAACAGAACAAGTAATACAAGCACCTCTAGAAACTGACGAGAGACGAAGAGGAGCACTTCTAGAAACTGACGAGAGACGAATAGGAGCACCTCTAAAAACTTACGATGACGGATATAAACACATCAGTTCAAATGAAGGGCTACTATACCCGTCCCTACCAGAAGTTGTGGGTTTTAGACGATTTAAATCATCACTAGACACGATACCTGAAACAACAACACCATTAACGGTATCATCTGCGTCATCTCCAGAGACAACTCCACGACTAACCACCCCTGAAACATCTCCAGATACAACTCCACGACTAACCACCCCTGAAACATCTCCAGATAAAACTCCACGACTAACCCCTGAAACATCTCCAGAGACATCTCCACGACTAACCCCTGAAACATCTCCAGAGACATCTCCACGACTAACTATGATACCGACATTACCAGTCGCACTAGCAGCGCCTATCGCATATGAACCAATAGACGAAGAGACATTAAAAGGGCGCTATTTATATACGCACAAATATAATGATGTGAAAGAAGACGACTTGCGTAATATCAGGGCGTTCTATAATAAACCTAGAAGACCTGATATAGATGACAAGATAGGCTTGATGTCGGCTGATATTGATATATATAATAATGGAGACGATGGAGACGGAGGAGACGGAGCAGCGGGAGCGGTGGCTTACAGTTTTGATGATATTAAATCTAAAATAAATAGGTTTGAGAATGACCCTAACAGCCCCATAGAGGCTTTTGAGATAAGGTTTGAGGACAGGCTAGTATTTATTATTACGACATTCTTTATTAGATATGCGGCAATATCAATAATACAGCGTGGGATAGATACCAATCTGGTTAAATCATTCTACGAAGGCTTCATATATTACGGAGCCATCTATATTATATTCTTCTGGTTTATTGTTTTATTCATTAATATAGATAACAATTACACTGTTGGATACCTAGACCTTAATGGTTTAATAAATTATATTCGCTCGCTATTCTACTATTTCTTTATGGGAACTAACGGCATATCACGATTACTGATACATTCGCTGCTGATACTGGTTATTATAATAATCCCTATAATACTTAACATCAAGTATGAGAAGACAAAAGACCCTTTGAATGTAGATGCGGATGCTGATAGTGATGCTGATGCTATAGAACGCATTAAACCCTTAACATTAGAAGAGCGCACTAAATTATCTAAAGCAATATCATTATTCACCCTCCTTATATGGATACTTACTAGTATAATTGCTACAAAGTTCTAAGGCATATACTTTTGATATCTCCCTGTATATAGATAAAAATGTTCTTATATATTAAGGATATTTATGAGTAAAAAACCATTAGTTCCCAATAAAAACCCGAAGGGTCGTGGTAAAGGAATGGGTAATGCGGGCAAGGCGGCTAAGGCGACTAAGGCTCCTAGAAGGATTAGAATATGTAGCAGGCTTAGTAAAGGTATGCTTACTATATTGATAGCGGATGTTGATAGTATTGCTAAGGGATTTAAGGGATTTAAGGGATTGAAAGGGCTTAAGAGATTTAAAGGGCTTAAGAGATTTAAAGGTGGAGGCACAGAAGATGACTATTATAAAAGACTTGAAGGATTGTTTAGCGAAGAAAATATGAAGAACATTAAGAGGCTTAAGGAGGATTTGGTGAATAATATTCTCGGCACTATGACTGAAGGATTAGAGGATTTAGTAATATTTAAGACTGATAAGGTTGATGAAATAAAAAAGGCACAATTATTAAAATTCATTAGTATTATAAATGATATTGACAATTTAGGACAGGAGCATATTGACTGTATAATATCAAATGATAGTTTAAAAGCATTACCCTATATTGAAAAGATAACAACACTAGTAATGATTAATATGTTTAAAATGGTTTATAATTTAAAATATCAAGACCGGCAAATACAAGAACCCTCTTTTAAATATCTTGATAATACCAAACTTTTAATTAAAAAAATTACTGATGTGTATAATGGTGTAAATAATGATTTCAGTTTACAAGGTTTAACCAAAGATGTTAACAGAGAATTAGAGTATTACAATTATATATATATATTAAATGATTATGATGCTACTAAAGGTGATGAGAATGATGCTAAGAAAATTGAAGAAATTATAAAATGGATGAAAGATAAATGTAAAGAGATTGAAAATAATGAATTTAAAAGTTTTATTAAAAATCCTCACCTAAAAGAAGATAATTTTACGACAGGTTGTGATAATAACTCAGCATTAAAAGTAGCTATAGTAAATTATAATGGTATTATAAAAAATATGAAAGACACATATAATTCTCTAGAAAAACTAACTACGACAAATTATACTAACAAAATATATATTGTACTTACAGGTCCGGATCCTAATATCAAAAACTTTAGTTATTTGAAATCAGATTTGTATGAATTATATGATATTCTAATAGAATATGAAGATATAATGAAGTTGATTTCTAATAGAAAAGAAGAATATAAAAATTGCGTGAAAGCGTTTTATGATAACACCATTACAATATATACTAAGAAGGATCTTCTAACTCCTCGAAGAAAACAAGAATACACAAATGCTTTAATATTAAAAGCTGTAATAACTGATTTAGAAGCTAGTATTACAGTATATAATAATACTTATGATGAAATTAAGAACGAATTTGAAAAATGGGAGGAAATTAAAAATTATATAGATAACAATATACCAGTAGACCTAACTAATATAGTGCTCCTATATAATAAATTATGTAATTATAATACAATATATCAAGGTAAATATAAACAAATTGAAAATGATGCTAATATAGCAGTTGTATTAAAGAAGAAAAGAGATATTGAGGTAAAAAAAGAAGAAAGAGAACAAAATAATATAGATAAAGAACTACTGAAGATTAATGAAAACTTAAAAGATATAACAAACAAATTGAGCACCGCAACATTACCCGAAGCCAAGGCTAATTTAGAAGAAAATAGAATATTACAAACAGCAAGGCAAACACAATTAGAGAAAGAGCTTGAAGAACTTAAAGATAAAATTGCTGAAAATAACTTAAAATATGAAAATAATATAAGGGACGCAAATAATAAAGGGCGAAATACAACAGGTGAATTAGGAGGCGGCAAACTAACCACCAAGTATATATCAACAGGGGACTTTGTATATATATTATACGAAAAGAAGAAGATTAAGAGGTGCGTATATACTAAGGCTAAGGGTCGTGGTAAATATTGTAAGATTAAAGGCGATTATATATTAGTAAGTAAATTGAAGGTGGTATAGTTATTCTTATATGTTTTTATTGGCTGCTAGGATATTCGCTAGGTTAAACATCGCATACCTTTATTATGATTAGTGATGGTCTCTATGTTATATCCCTAGAAATACTAGGTAAATTTAGAAGGATACAACATAGTTTAGCGTGATTTGGGTAATCATTAGTGCCTCTTATTACCATTATAGGCAATCTTCTATAACATAACCTAGTATAAAATGCGGGATAGCGAAGCGCGCATACTATATAAGGAAATATGCGAAGCATAAATACAACTTATCATACTTCTATTACCAGTAATGGTGTCTTAAAGAATAAAAGGATATTACTAAGTATTTTTTGAGAAGATTAGATAAGTTAGAAACTTTTAGAGAATTTTAGAAATATATAAAAGTTGTAAAAGTTTTTAGAAATAGTAAAGGTTTATAAGTTTATAAATAAAGTTAAGTAATATTTTTAGGTATATTCTATAACCATTCTAGGCAATCTTCTATAACATAACATAGTATCCTCGGGTATAACACAACATAGCATATATCTCTTACCATTAATGGTGTCATAAAGAATAAAAATAAATAACACTTAGAGCTTCATCTTAACATCGTCCTCTTAACATCGTCCTCTTAACATTAGTAATATTCTCTACATTCTATCCTGCCGAATTTTCCAGAGTTCATCAATCTTTATTTTGGTTCTTTTAGAGTTCAGGTCTGGAAACATATCTTTAATCCTGATATGGATTTCATCATTAAAGATTTTGCGTTCAGCCGCTTTTTCAGCAGCCTTAGCTTCGTCTATCTCTTTTTTGGCTTTTTTGCTTTTTCCTGAGATACTATGAATGCCTCATATCAATTTTTATTATATAAAGAAAAAAGTATAACAAATAGCCTAGCGGCGGTAGCGGCGCTAGGCTATTTGTTTCTTATAATATGCGACGGTAATAAAGCTACCTTTGTATTTCACATATTCTTTTCTTGAACTAGGTATTTTATAGATACTCTTCAGTTCCCCTAATATAACCTTTTTATAGGATACTTTATAAACTGGTAATGCGGCGACGCTACTGCTAGCGGCTACGCATTTAACATTCTTTATTACCACATCTGCTATAGTATCTGCTAGCCGATTGCGTGTCGTTATAATGTAATGTTTTAGATTTCTTAGTTTTTTGTCGCATTCATATATGCCTTTACCATCTGTATATAATTTAGCCTTATTACCGTCCTTTCCTGATATTATAAAGGTATGATTGATATATCTAGGTTGATATAGATTATTTTTGCTGAAGAACTCTCCGTAAGTGATAGGCTTTGTCGGGTATTCTATATACGGCTTGGACTTATTATGGTTATTCATAGCAGCTCTCTATAATAAATTGTAGAAAAAGAAATATAAAAATATAGAAATAGAGATGTTATTAAGGATTACGCCGCTAGGCTCTGCTACTAGACAGGCTATCGTAAGTATTCTAAGTTGTCTAATTTAGAGTTTATCTCGTCCATCTTGCTATCTAATTTTCTTAAATAATCTAGTATATCTTTGTTGCTAGGAGTGTATTCTTTTTGTGATGGTGGCTGCTTAGGCTTTGATGCTAACTTCTGTGATGGCTCACTTTTTATTCTTGTCTTATTAATATGGTTTATAAGTTGCGAAGTATCTATATCTATTCCTTTTTCTAAGTCGTCCCTTATTTTTGGGAAAATTATATGAGATACGACCCTTAATTCAATACTATTCACAGTTCTCTTATGTTCCATAGCGATTTCTTCATAGGTTTTATTCTCAGCAATTTCTTGAGCTAACTTAATATCTTCTTCAACCGTCCATTTTTTCCCTATATTATCCTCGCTTTTTAATTCTAGCATATTTGTTCCGTAAGGAGGTGTCTGTGCTGCTGACATTATATCTTTTATAGTTGCGTGTATTAAATAATCTAGTATACAAGGTATCAATTTTTAATATTATCATCATTGCTCACTCTGCTCGCCGCATTCGCCGCTACGCTACCATATAAGGACATATAGCATATATTATATGATACTCATTAAATCTCAAGAGATGATTGAAGACTACCTAGCATATACAAAGGTGTATAAGGAGAAATATGGCGACAAATGCGTCGTATTGATGCAAGTCGGTTCGTTCTTTGAGATTTATACTATATACCCGAATACCGATGCGTCCCTCAATAACGATGTGTATGTCATAGCAGAATTGTGCGGCATCCAGACATCTCGTAAAAATAAGACGGTTGCTGAGATATCCTTAGCAAATCCCGTAATGGCAGGGTTTCCGCTAGCATCCCTTCCTAAGTTTCGTGATAAAATCTTAGCGAGCAATTATACGATTGTATTGGTAGAACAGGTGACGGAGCCTCCTAATCCCCAGCGCAAGGTCACAGACATCATATCGCCCGGAACAAATGTTAATATCGTGAATAAACGCAGCAACTATATAATGGTCTTATATTACGAGGTTATTGACGGGTATATTATAGCAGCCATCTCAGGTATTGATTTATCCACAGGTAAAACCTTCGTATATGAAGTATCATCCACCAGAGACGACCCTGAATTCGCAAATGACGAGGTGTTCCGCTATATCAGCACATATAATCCCGTGGAGCTTATAATAATAAGTGAGGCGATAGGCGAGGATTACAAGCGACGAATACTTAAAAATCTAAATATTAATAGCATTCGCGTCCATTACAAATGGGACAAATACGAACACTTAGCGTTTTTTAGCAATATCAATAGACAGCGAGATATACTAGAAAAGGTCTTCGTTGTTAAAAAGGGGTTTCTCTCTATTATAGAAATACTGAACTTAGAAAGATATAATAATGCGAGGTTTTCACTCTGCTGTCTGCTAGAGTTTGCCTACGAACATAACGCAGATATAGTGAAAGGACTTGAGGAGGCACCAGAAGTATTTGAAATGTATAAAAATATGTCTATAGAGTTCAACTCGGCAATTCAATTGAATGTCCTCGGGTTATATCCTAGCGACCAGCCGCTAATAGATATATTAAACAGATGTGCGACGGCTTTTGGATACCGCACATTTAAAGAGCGGCTCCTACAGCCGATGATAGATGTAGGGGCTATTAACAGGACATACGACGATGTTGATATGCTTTTAAAAAATAATCTGTATTTAATTGTGCGCAAGCACCTATCAGCTATAATGGATTTAGAGCGTCTCAAGCGCAAGATGAAAACAAACAGGATGGCTCCTCAAGACTGGGTATCCTTTAACGACGCTCTGGTATCTACGATGGAGATAAGGAATATGGTGGATTTTAGCGATAGCGGCGATAGCGGCATCATAACAATAGCCGATATTGATAGCGTAATGGCTCAATATACTGATATTATAGATTTAGAGGAGGCTGGAAAATATAATCTAACGAACCTACAGGATAAGTCTAGCTGTATCAACTTCTTTAAAAAAGGCGTCTATTTGCATATTGACGCGCTCTTTGAAAAATACAACAAGTCGCTAGATGTCATTAATGCGGCTTGTGAGAATATATCACGAGTGGGCGGCGATAATGACACGACGGCTTGTAAGGTGGAAAATAACAATCGGGACGGTTATTATTTGACGATTACCAAGAAACGATATGAGAATGCTTTAAAGATTAAAAGAGATTTAATGAATTCGTTTGACAAGAAGTTGCTGTCTTCGTCTTCAACGGTATATAAGCTTACTAATCCTGCGATGGTTAAGGAGAGCAACGCAATTGCCGAGTATAGCCAGCAAATATCCACACTAGTCCTAAAGCATTACAAGGAGTTCGTATTAGGTTTTGGCGACGCCGTTGCGAATACCTACGATTTAATCGTTAAATATTTGGTTCGTGTAGATATTGCCGCAAACTCGGCAAAGAACGCTTTTGACTACTGCTATAAGCGTCCTATTATAGATTGCGAGAGGACGGCGGGGCATTCTTCATTCATAGAGGCGGCGAATATGCGACACCCAATTATTGAGAGAATACAAGACGACTTCCAATATGTCGGCAATAACATATCGCTCAACCAGAACGGCATCCTGCTCTATGGTATTAATGCGTCCGGCAAGTCGTCCTTTATGAAAGCCGTTGGGCTCAATATTATTATGGCTCAAGCTGGTATGTTTGTTGCCGCCTCGTCGTTTGTCTATTATCCTTATCATAGCATATTCACGAGGATTTCGGGGTTAGATAACATTTATAAAGGGATGTCAAGTTTTACTGTGGAGATGACAGAATTGCGAAATATTCTCAGGAGGTGTAATAAGTATAGCCTAGTGATTGGCGACGAAATATGTTGCGGGACTGAATTCATATCGGCAGTATCAATTGTCGCCAGCGGCATAGATACGCTCATAGAGAAAGGAGCGTCCTTCATATTCGCTTCGCATCTACACGAACTGACGAAACTGAAAAGCATTAAAGCGAACATCAGCAAATCTAAGTTGTTCGTGAAGCATATCCGTATTACCTTTGATAAAAATAATAATATCATATATGACAGGGTAATTCAGGACGGGCAAGGGAGCAATAATTACGGAATAGATGTTTGTAGGACGCTGGATATGCCTCGTGATTTTATGAAAAACGCTGAGTTAAATAGAAAAGAGATAATAGGTATTAATAGTAATATAATAAATAAAAAGAGTTCTAGGTATAACTCTAAAATCATTATAGATATGTGTAATATATGTAATAAGAACAAGGCTGAAGAGACGCACCACATCATATATCAGCAGACCGCCAACAAAGACGGGTTTATCAACGATGCTTACCACAAGAACGCTAAGCATAACTTAGTGGCAATTTGTGGCGAATGTCATAATAAGGAGCATAGCGGCAAGATAAAGATAGAATGCTGGGTATCTTCGTCCAAAGGTCGCAAGTTGCTTTGCGATTATAACTATAGCGAGAGCTGCGGTAGCGGCGGTAGCGGCGAATGCGGCGAATGCGAAAGCACCGATGACAATTAAACTTAATTCATTTTTCTAACCTATATAAAAACAATTCACCTATATAGATATAACCAAGGATACAAAAAATAAAAATGCGTGTTATTAAGCGGAATACTGAGATGGAGGATGTCAGTTTTGACAAGGTATTAAATCGGTTAAAGAACCTGTCATCGGGTTTAACTATTGATGTCACAGAGATAGCCCAGAAGGTCTGCTCTCGTATTTATGACGGTGTTAAGACATACGAGTTGGACGAACTGGCTGCCTACTTGTGTAGCAGTATGTCTATAGAGCATCCCGATTATAGTATCCTAGCGTCTCGTATTATTGTTTCTAATCACCACAAGAATACCTCGCCGTCTTTTAGCGAAACCATCCAGACGCTATATAATAATGTAGATAACCACGGCGACCCTATACCGCTAGTGTCAGCAGAGTTATATAATGTCGTTAGCAAGAACAAGGAGAAACTAAACACCTATATTGATTATCAGCGGGATTACTTGTTTGATTACTTTGGGTTCAAGACGCTAGAACGGGCGTATTTGCTGCGTATCAATAAGAAGATTATAGAGCGTCCGCAGCATATGTGGATGCGGGTCGCTATTGGGATACACGGAAACGACATTAAGGAGGTTCTACAGACTTATGATTTATTAAGTAAAAAATACTTCACCCACGCTACGCCTACGCTCTTTAATGCTGGAACAAATCGCCCGCAACTAAGCAGTTGCTTCTTGTGTAGCATTAATGACGATAGCGTTTCTGGTATTTTTGATTCGCTAAAAGAAGTAGCGTTAATCTCTAAGTATGCTGGTGGTATCGGGCTACATATTCACCAAATACGAGGAAACGGCAGCCATATTAGAGGGACAAACGGGACATCTAATGGGATTATCCCGATGCTGCGTGTCTTCAATAATACTGCTAGATATATAGACCAAGCAGGGAAACGGCTAGGGAGTATCGCAGTTTATCTGGAGACATGGCATAACGATATTGAGAGTTTCTTGGAACTCAAGAAAAATCACGGTAGCGAAGAGGATAGATGTAGGGACTTGTTTTTGGCGTTGTGGATATCAGACCTCTTTATGGAGCGGGTGAAAGCCGAAGGCAAATGGTCGCTTATGTGTCCTGATAAATGTCCTGGGCTTAGCGATGTATATGGCGATGAGTTTAAGGAGTTGTATGAGAAATACGAGAGCGAAGGCAAATATACGAAGCAGGTGAAAGCACAAGACTTGTGGTTCAAGATTTTGGAGGCGCAAATAGAGCAAGGCGTGCCCTATATCCTATACAAGGATGCTGCGAATAAGAAGAGCAACCAGAAAAATCTAGGAACTATTAAATCTAGCAACCTGTGCGCTGAGGTGCTTATTTATTCATCTCCTGAAGAGACTGGTGTATGTAATCTGGCTTCTATCTGTCTGCCTAGTTATGTAAGCGTGAGCTGCGACGGAGGCGGCAAAGACAGCAATAATACCTTTAACTTTGAAAAACTACACGAGATTACCAAGGTTATCACTAAGAACCTTAACAAGGTTATTGACAAGAACTTCTATCCTGTTGAAAAGGCACGCCGTAGCAACCTGAAGCACCGACCTATCGGGATAGGCGTCCAAGGATTAGCGGATGTGTTTATTCAGTTGCGATATCCTTTTGAGAGCGAAGAGGCTAAACAGTTAAACAAGGATATCTTTGAGACAATCTATCACGCCGCCGTGGAGGCATCTATGGAGTTAGCAAAGAAACGCCGTGGTGTGATTAATGATATTAAGAATATTAATTGTAAGATACTTGACGAGGATATTAAGAACTATGTGAATGAATTTGAGAGGGATATAGCGAACCCCAAGTATATTGGTGCTTACAGTTCATTTGAAGGCAGCCCGATGTCTCAGGGTTTATTCCAGTTTGATTTATGGGATGACAAGTCTCCTAATGGAGCCAAGCCTCCTAGGGGCGGACGGTATGACTGGGATAAACTGCGTGCTGATATGATGGAATATGGGGTTCGTAATAGTCTGCTGATATCACCTATGCCTACGGCATCAACCTCGCAAATTATGGGATTTAATGAGAGTTTTGAGCCATTCACCAACAACATCTTTCAACGCAAGACATTAAGCGGAGAGTTTATTGTTATCAATAAATACCTGATTAATGATTTGATTGATAGAGGATTGTGGAACAAGGAACTGAAGGATACCATTATTTTACACGAAGGCAGCGTCCAAAATATCCCTGAGATTAGCGATGATTTGAAGGCGATTTATAAGACGGCGTGGGAGATTAAGCAGAGAAACATTATAGATATGTCGGCTGATAGAGGGAGATACATTTGTCAGACACAGAGCCTCAATATATTTATGGAGGAGCCTGATTTCCAGAAGTTGTCGTCTATGCATTTTTACGGACACTCTAAGGGACTGAAGACAGGCTCTTATTATCTGCGAACTAGACCTAAGGCGAAAACTCAGCAATTTACGATAGACCCTGAATTTGCTAAAAAGAAGCGTAGATGTGCTGAGGAGAATGCTGATAGTTGTGTGCTGTGTTCGGCTTAGGTATTTTGGTGGATGATGGAGAGGAGCGAAAGCGAAGCTGCGAAGCTGCGAAGCGTGGATAAATTATTTTTATATTTATATTATAGAGGATATAAGAGGAGCGATGAGTATTCCTCTTAATGTTAAAGAATATAAAGATAAGGAACAAGATTACAAGAAATATTTAGATAAAGTCTTATCCCTTATTAATAAAGATAATAAAGAAGTGGATGAAAGGTTTGGACGAACTAATAATTATCAAATAAACATGTCTTTGTATAAAAAGCAATAGAAGAAGCAATTGTATTAGGTCCCGGAACCACCAAGAATGATATTGAAACAAAGATATTAATGCTATTTTTAATTGATAATAATATAATACCTAGTGATATAGATGATGAATATGGTGTAAATGTTTTTTATGATGAAAATGATGTAAATAAAGATAAGGATGCTTATCTTAAAGAACTTCGTAGTAAAATCCTTTATACTAATTTAGAAACAAAAATTAAGGGTATAAAAGGTGGAGGTTCTCATCGCAATAAGGCTACGCCCAAGTCCAACACAAAACCTAAGGCAAAGCCTAAGGCAAAGCCTAAACACGAAGATATGACGATGAAGGAGATAAAGGAGTTGTGTAAAGTCAACCAAATAAAACTGTCTAAGGTTGTTGAAGGCGAGCGTGTCGTTTATAAGAAGAAGGAACTGATAACAAAGTTGAAGAGGAAGAAGTTATTGTAGGCTATGTCCCGCTATGCGTCGCTCATATTACTTTATTATTTTTCTATTACAATTACAAAACCTAGAGCCTATTGTAATGCTAGGAGTTTGTATTATATATAAATAATTCTATAAAATAAAGAATATGAATGAAGAGAATATGAACGAATTTGACAATTATAGTTTAAGTCGCGTTAGAAACGAGGTGATAGATTATGTTTCTATAATATATAAAAAGTATGGTAAGAAAGACGACATATCCAATATTAATATCACTCTAGAATACAATAGATACCTGTATGAATATATTGTCGCCAGTATTAACAATCTAAATAGAGAATATACCGCAGACCGCATCAATATACCTGAAGAGATAATAGAGGACTTTAGTGAGTTGTTGAATATAGAACAACTTTTTAATAATGAGATAATGGCTCTTCTAAATAGCAGCACTGATTTAGTAAGTTCTAAGAGATTTCTTTATAAAATACAAGCTTACGCTAACTTAAAGCCCAAGATAAACATAATATATGACCCTGAATTTATAAAAAATCTTGAAAGATACATAGAGAGTGAAGTAATATATACGACATCTAAATATAATAGCAAGTTGTATCATACATATATGAAGTCGTATTTAAACAACTGCCTATCCTCTAAGAACTGCGACAATATGTTAAGGATATACACTTGTTGTAAAAAAGAAAACAAGATGTATAGTAAAATACTGGCTATACTAGACAGGGTAGCGGTGCAATTGAAAGAGCCTAGCGACGACCTAGAAGATGACGCTAAATTCTTAAAGATATAAGTATGCTTTCTAAATATCTAAATATCATATAAATATATATTGCTATTATAATATAATGTCTAAAAATAATGAGCCCTCTAGCGAACTCTTTGAGCCCCTTCTAGAGCCCAGTAATCGGCTAACTATTTTTCCAATAGAGCATTATGATATGTGGGAGATGTATAAGAAGGCTCTCAGTTGCTTCTGGACGCCCGAAGAATTGGATTTAAGCAAAGATTTAGTTGATTTTAATAATTTAAACAAGAACGAGCAGTTCTTTATTAAGCAAATCTTAGCCTTCTTCAGTTCTAGCGATACGATTGTGAATATCAATCTTGGCGAGCGGTTCTTAAATGATGTGCAAGTCCTAGAGGCAAAGTTCTTTTATGCTTTCCAAATGTCTATAGAGAACATCCACTCTGAGACTTACTCGCTACTTATTGACACATACTTTAAGGAGCCTAAGGAGAAGCACGAAGCCCTTGACGCCATCAATTATATGCCCTGTATTAAGAAGAAGGCTGAGTGGTGTTTTAAGTGGATTAATGACGAGAGTGCCCCATTCTCGCAGAGGCTGCTAGCATTTGCTTTGGTGGAAGGAGTGTTTTTCAGCGGGGCGTTTTGTAGCATCTTTTGGTTAAAGGAGCGTGGATTGATGCAAGGGCTGTCGTTCTCTAATGAGTTGATTAGCAGAGACGAAGGAATGCATGTGGAATTTGCGGTGCTGCTATACTCTAAGATTGTTAATCGCCTGCCGCAAGAGGTAGTCCATAACATCGTTAGAGAGGCTGTGGAGGTTGAGAAGAATTTCATTATAGAGAGTATTCCGTGCTCTATGCTAGGTATGAACTCGGCTTTAATGTCGGTATATATTGAGTTCGTAGCGGATAGGCTGCTAACGCAATTGAACTACGACAAAATATGGAACTCTAACAATCCCTTCCCGTTTATGGAGAGAATATCTATTGAAAGTAAAACTAACTTCTTTGAGAGCCGTGTTTCACAGTATAGCAAAGCGAATGTTGGAGGCAAGCAAGAACACACAGATATACGCAAGTTTTCTCTAGATGCCGACTTTTAGTTAGCACTTAAAGAAATCTAATATTATTTCATTTATAATGAATAAGTTTCAAAGTATTTTCAACGAAATCAACAAATATATAAAGTATATGATATATGACGAGTATATCATATTCTCTAACAACTATGTTATGTGTATGAACGAAATTCTAAGAGTTCTAACAAATACGCTCAGCAAAATCCAGAATATATACTTTAAATATATTCTAGACCCAAAAATAAGGGCGACTTAACTTTTTTTATTACATCTAATATTCCTATTAGATAATCTAATATTCCTATTAGATACTGAAATACATTATTACCTATCATTTATATAGATACCGACCATACATATAAATCTTTCGTTATGTGTTGGAGTGCCTCAGTATCGCTAAACACCTATGCTCTAGGTCTGTTTGCGTCCTCTTTGTCATACTTTAACGGTATAACGGATATAGGTCGTTTTATCTTCTATCAGTCAATCATCCTCGTCCAGTTGATAGAGTATTTCATTTGGTCTAAGACATTCTCTAACAGGCTGCTATCACAGTTGCTGCTAATTGTCATATTGATACAGCCATTCTTAAATATCCTTACGATACAAACGCAGCCTGAATTGATACCATATCTATTATTCCCATATATTCTCTTTGTTGTAATAGTATATACTGTGGTGATACCATTAAATACCGTAGATTTCTCAACAGTCCCAAGTAAAAACGGGCATTTTGCTTGGAAATGGCTAGACTGGAATATATACATACTAGTAATATGGTATGCGTTCTTGTCGGCACGATGGATAATTGACAATTTGTATATAACTATGATAGTAATAACAATATTCCTCATAGCATCCATAATACTATTCCGCGAAACGAAAGCGTGGGGCTCTATGTGGTGCTGGATAGTGAATGTGGTTTCATTCTATCTTATCTTACGGGTATTCTACAGAGACTTCTGTAAGATATAAAAAAAGCATAATAATAATATACACACAGGATACCCTTATATCCCCATAAGGCTTACCTAGTAATAAGCGTGGCAGTCGCATACGCTAGCGAGCCAACACACAGGATACCTACTGCTTTTATCTTGATGTTTCGTCTTTTCTCTTTACTGTTCTGGTTGCTTTGCTTGTCTTGCTGGTATCTTCGTTCTTCTTCACGGCTTCTATATAATTCATAGAATTTGTTAGCAATATCATCGTCTCTTATCTTGCGACGAACATCCCTGATAATCGCCTTTTCACTACTAGTAAGGTTATTCATAGTATCCTTGTAATCTTCTTTAAGCGGCAGCAGCAAATGCCTTATATCCATTTTGGATATCAAGGGTGGTAGCGGCAGCGACGACATATTATGTAATCATATAAAGATAATAGAACATAAGCATTTTTTGTTTTTTACTAGCATATATTTATAAAAAATAAAGGATATCTTTGCTCCATTTGCGCTTAGTCGCTCCGCTTCACTCATTAACTCACTTCGCTCCCGCTACGCTTAACTAATATCCTGTTGAGATAAACACAACTTAATTTCGCCTAGAGATGCTATGGTATATCTCAGGATAATCGGGTAATTGTTCTTCAGGTATATCTCAACGGTATTAGACAGATTGGTACATTTAGTGAATATAGATAGATATTTGAGGCTGAATATTCCTTGGATTATTTCTTGGTCTTCTTCGCCACTATTCTTTTTAATGGTGATAGATTGCGACTTCTCGGCACCCAGTATGGTCTCCTGATGACAAAAGTCTCCCTTACAACTTAAAATCAACTTGTCGTTAATGTTGCGAAACTCTATGAACTCCGCCAAATTATGCATGTCCCTAATAATCTTTTGTAGATACGAAGAAGGCATATTGATAATCGTGTGAAAATCCACAGGCGGTATCTGGATATTTAGCACATCTATATCAAGCACCGACAACTTATAGTTAGTCTTATAGTTTTTATCATTATTATCTATGGTTATGCCTAGGTGGTTCGGGTCATCCTTTAGAATATACAGCGACAATATGTCGTTATTCGTAATGGTTTTAATGAGGGCGTGTAGGCGCAGCATATTGATACCCACATATATCTTTTTCTCACACTCGTATATCTCAAATTTGTCGGCTTCTAACTTGAGATGTATCAAAACAATATGCGTATTATCCATCGCTACTATCTTGATACCCGTCTCGTCTATCTCCAAATTAACATCCATAAGTATCTCCTTCAACGCATCTATAACCTGCTTAAAGGTTGATGCCTGTATAGTTTTAATATTCAGCAAATATATATTGTTGTCATCCATTTACTATTCCTATTGTTTATAACCCTTAAATATATTTCTTCCTTATATCACAAGCGTTGCTCTATCAAAAATAATAAGGGATTTTAGCATTATCACCATTTGCTCTTCTAAACTCTTCAATATTCTTATTAGTAGCAGCCTTCGTCTCAGCAACCCTAGCCTCTTTAGCATCCTCATTAGCGGCTCTCAATTCCTTTATATGCTCGTTGTATCCCTCAGTAGCCTCCTTAAGTTCTTCGCTGCTATAAACGGCATCAAAGGCGGCAAGGGTATTACCGGCGTATTTTTGTAATAGCAGGTTGTTTATTTGGTTAGCCGAATGAACTTCTTGCGCATCTACATTTGTTAAAATGTCAAACTCCTTGTCTGTTAGGCTATACCTAGTTATATACATACTATATACATATATTCCTATCAAATATAGATGTAGCATATAATTATAGAATGCCTTGTGCTTCTCCCATTCATTATCGGCTATTATTGTGCCGCCGTCAAAGTTCATCTTAGACAACATACTAAAGAGGTTCATATTTAGCAATTCTAGGATTATTACCAAGAGATAAGATGCTACCAAGAATATTATGAAAAGATTGAGAAACTTGAAAAACAGGTTAATGATTATATAGCTAGACCTGCTATACTTACACAATAAAGAATAGTAGTAATAACTAACAAAGATTACTAGGTAATATGTTATCATATTATAAAACATTATACAGTAATTCACAAAATTGGATATGTAGGAAATATTAACGCCCTTCTCAGTTGAAAAGTATAGCAGCACAATATAAAAAAACCATATACCCACAATAATTGCTATGAAAATTGCTAGAATTAAAATAATATAGACGACGGATTGAGTATTCTCGCTATACTCCCCTAATAACTGGTGGTCGTAAAAGGATATATTATTATAATAAGGGATTACGAAGTCCTCGCGAATACATGAGACGGTTTCCAGTTTATCCATATCAACTTCTAATTTGCTAAAACCGCTAGGATAAGTATATTCAACCCATTTGTCTCTGTGAATATAATATGGAACCTTATCATTATCTTCGCCAAACTTTTCGCTCAAATATGTATTAAAAGTATCATAATTAACATTAAAGCAATTATAGCAGGCGCACTTGAATATTTTAATAACGGCTTCTTGCGCTTTCTCATCAAATGTCGCCGCTGTTGCCGCTCCGCCGCTGGTATATTCGTTGAATTGAAACAGGTCTCTTATATTCTTATCTATTGTCGTATGGTCGCCTGTATAGAATATTGCGCGTGAAATATCAAAGCAATACGAGATAACATTCTTCAATCTGCTAGTTTTACACTTGTCTACCCCAAATATTTTATCCAATTTCTCAATATCAAATGAGTAGTCCTTTATTTTTGCTAACAATTTGCTCTGATTAACCTTGCTAAATTTTAAAGCATCAACATACTTCTTGACAAACACTTCAGTAGCCTTCTTAATATTCGCCTTTATTGCTAGTATAGTGCCGCTCCCTTCATTACGAACAAACTTTTTAATAATGTCTATTATGATACACTCCTGCTTAGATATGCCTAGCAGTTTTTGCGTCTTGTCATTATCATATATATTAAGTATAAGTGGTCTAGGTATAAACTCGTTATTATTATTAACCCTATACAAATCATTCAAATACGAGCCACGAATACCAACAGTATCCATAATCTCATTATAGTTTGCTATTTTAACCTTACTGTTCGTATTAAAATACAGGTTTGTTCCAAACATCGCTATAATCGCTAGCGGATTATATAGCAGGTCTTCTTCGTCGTCATACACGATACACTTGTCAATCTTGCTCTGGGTATATCCAGCAGGACACGCGCTATAGCATAAGCCCACCGACATCGTTTCAGTCTCAGGATATTTATTCGTCTTATTATCATTATGGTAGTTCGGGACGCAAAACCAATCCTCCCACTTTTCATAGCAATGTGCCTTCTCGTCGGCATAGAAATAGTGGTTAGATGTGTTCCCTGTTAATGATATCTCGGTTTTCTCGTCATTAATCGCAATAGAGTTATCGTCTGCTTTTAACTTGTTGGTATTGATTGTATAGCCGCTGCTGCCGACGCCGCCGCTGCTTTCCATACATATATAATTACTGGTTGTTAAGCCCTCACAGACCTTATTAACATCACCCATTATACCTTTAAAAATATATTAGATAATAAATACGCTATCGTCGCTACGCTGCTCTGCCGCTACGCTGCTACGCCGTGCTATCTAATATACTCCGTTTTAAATGGTATATCTTCTTCAGTCTCAACAGGCGGCGGCTTATTAATCTTGTCTAATCCTCTAGTATTTATTACACACTTATCGCCTTTCTTAATAAACGCAGGTATCGCCGGTAATGTAGCTGTAGGCGCCGAACCATCGCCTAGACTTTTATTATTAAGCGTATCTAGTTTCTCGCAATCTATTCTCCATACCTTCTCATTCTGCTTCGCTCCATCGCTAACAACCCACTTAACAGATGAAGGCATATCTTTCTTGAACCTCTCATCAGGCAAATGAATATTATAATACCTACCATTCTCCATTACAGCGCTTTTCCCATAATACTCTTTTATTTCATTCTTGTTAAATATGTCAGACAACATAACATACGACAGGTTATCGTAAGATTTGCCGTCAAGCGTCTTCCTGTTAATTACTAGCCCGTTCTTCTCATCATTTGCGGCATTCTCTTCGTCATCTGCTATAAGCCCGCCAGTCATACTTGACATTTTAAAGTTTCTTATCATATCTCTATAATACTCGTAGGTTTCCACAATATCCTCCCACAAAGAATAAATACTAAATCCTTCTTCTCCAGCCCCTCTTTTCTTCTTGTTCTTAACCTTATCTTTGGGCTTCAGTAAGCCGAATATAATGGATATGATGATAACCAATATTATAAATCCCACGAATACCCTATTGGATGCTAAGGCTGTTATGATAGGCAATAATAATCTAAAAACATCCATAACCCTACCAATTACCGCATTTACGAATATACCTAAATTGGTTATGCTAGGACCAATTACTGCGATAATTAATGCTGTCCAACCTAACCAAAGGTTGCTGTTATTACGAGAGTTTTCACCAGCTTCTCTTTTGTTAGCGAGCATCTCCTCTTGTTCTCTTTGTTCTCGTTTCTCTTTCTCTCTAGCAATAGCGTCAGCAGCATCCTTCTTTGATTTCTCACCACCTAGTTTGCTATTCTTATAGAGGGTAGATAACAACTCTTTAACATCACTAGCCTCCTTTAGGGCTTTATTATAGAGGAATAAAGAATGTTTGTCGTCGTCGCCGCATATCTTAACTCGTCTTATTGGAATATAGGTGCAAAATAAATATAACTCCTCAAATGTATTGAATATGTCGAGGTCTTCGCTGGATATCCGATATTTATCTATTAACTCACTATTTTGCGTATCGCCCTTAGACTTAACTGTGAAACCATAGAAAATGGCGGGCAATACGCTTAGCATAGACATTAGTATCAATATAGAAACAAAGAAGTTTTTCACTAAATTACCATACTCGTTATCATCGTCGTTAGCCATCAACTATTTTATATTACTCTTATAATATATAAAAATAATTAATAGTAAATCGGCGGTTTATGTGAGTAATCCCTAGGATTTTTAATATTCATAATAATAAATGTATTATTATATTTATTTTGTCATCTTCTTAATAATAATATACGCGGCTTTGTATTACATATTTGCCGACGAACTAATAATATACCAAGTAGAGGCGAAGCATTTTGACTTCAACCTGCTATATAATAAGCAGCCTATCGTCATTCAGGATAGCATAAAGAATATTGATGAGATACTGGTTGATTGGTTTAACTACAATATAATAGAGTATGATGTCTTAATCCCTAATATTTGGGGGTGGAACCGAAACGGCTTTAAATATCTGCTAATATATGCTGACGCTAGCGAAGATAACTCCGTAGAGATAACACTAGGGAACCCGCGCACAATTCACGAAAATAATGTCCCTGTGCCGCCCGACAGATTACCAGAGCATACCCAGAAACTGACAACCATCCTACTAAATAAAAATAAGTTGTTGATAGTCCCTTTTAAATGGTTCTATCACCTAAACATTATCTCAGGAAACCCACGATTTTTCGGGATACACGATTATATAACTTATGGACTATCTGGACTATCTTGATAGTCTAGGACTATCCTGTAAGGATTGGCTAGGCGTCCTGTAAGGACTGACGGACTATCCTGTAAAATAAAAGTAATAGATTATAATAGTAATATAGTATATAAGGAAAGGTATGAAAGGCACCTATATTTTATATTTCGTAATATTTGTCTTAACAGTATTACTATTGATAACAAGCGGTCTCTCGTATTACTATGCGACTAGATATAAGGATAACAAGGAACTAAGGGTTGATAGGTGCCCGCCGTCTCTTGAGCGGTCTGTATGTCCTGCTTGCCCTGCGTGTCCGGCGTGTCCTAGGGCTGATAATGGTAATAATAATGGTATTCCTGTATATCCTAAGGAGTTGCCGTCTTATGATAACAACCGTGGGTATCAGCAAGTAGGTATTTTAACATCTAATGACGCTAGCGAACCTATCATACTACCTTTGTTTAGTAAAGTAGCGAATAACCATAGAGATAGATGGAATTATTATACGACGACTGATAAGAACACTATGCTACGATTACCGATTAGCCACGAAAATATGAAATGCGACGATGATTTAGGATGTAAGGAGATATACGACGGCAATACTCTATATATAGAAATGTATAAAGGCAAGACCTTCACGGCTACCATATATAAGAAGCAGACGCCTTCGTATTTCGCTGATAGGTATTAGAGCGGTGTAGAGCGGCGTTGAGCGGCGTTGAGCGGATGCTGAGCGGATGCTGAGCGGATGCTGAGCGGATGCTGAGCGGATGCTGAGCGGCGTCCTTATTTTTATATGATTTTTTAGGGGGTGCCTGCGTATATATAAGAGATTGGGTGAAGCGAAGTGATATGTATTTTTTGGTTTTATAATTGTAATAATGGTATGTCTAGATAATACTATGGATACATCTAGTATCATTATTGGTGTTATAAAAATAATAGAAATAATAAATAATACTAAGTATCTTTTGTAATAAAAAGGGATTACTAGTAATTGGAGATATACGAACCTATAATATTATGTTATATATAAGTATAAGTATAAGTATATTCTATGAGTGCGAGAGGTAAAGTTTTACAAGGAATTGAATTTTTAAGGAAAGGAAATTCTCCCAATCAATATTCATTGGGAAGAAGAGAACCTAGTTTTGATATACCTAAAATAGATATGAATTTTAGAATGTTAGCAGAAGAAAATTTAACTACTAGCAACGCTAATAAAAAGACTAAAGCAGAAGCAGAATTAGCCAACGCTAGAATTTCTTTGTCAAGAGTAACAAATGCAGTAATAAATACATTATCACCCTTATTAACATCAAGATCTTCCGTCAATAATGTTCCGGACTATCTTCGTCCAAACCAAAGACCTAGTAAAAATAAAACATCTTTTTCTGGACAGACAAGGTTTTATACACCGCCTTCAACACCACCTAGAACATCTCCTTCTTCTTCTACAAATGGTGGCTATAATTCACGAAAATATAAGAAGCCTACAGTATTTGCTAATAAACCCAAGAAGGCTACTATATTAGCAAAGAAACCAAAGAAACCTACTATATTAGCAAAGAAACCAAAGAAGGCTACTATATTAGCAAAGAAACCCAAGAAGGCTAAGAAGGTTAAAGCAAAAAATAATAATTTATAAACTTCTTTTTATGCTTCATTATAATATTGATATCATAAAGATTATAAAAATAATATCTAAGTATCTCTTACTATATAAGGAAATGTGCTATAGCACAAACACGCTACCCACAGGCTATTCGCCTTACTTCTTAGCCTTCTTCTTAGCCGCTACTTCTTAGCCGCTACTTCTTAGCCGCTACTTCTTAGCCGCTACTTCTTAGCCGCTACTTCTTAGCCACTACTTCTTAGCCGCTACTTCTTAGCCACTACTTCTTAGCCGCTACTTCTTAGCCGCTACTTCTTAGCCGCTACTTCTTAGCCTTCTTCTTAGTCGCCTTAGGCTCTATGATGCCTTTGCGGTCATTATCGTAATCTTTTAATGTCGCTTCTCTGTGTTCGTTCCAAGCATCCTCTAGGGCAGTTAAATCAGCCATCCACAAATCCTCAATACGGTTATTACGCAAATTCTTAAGGTTGGTGCTAAGTTCATCAACCTCCTTTTCTAAGATTATTTTTCTATCATAGGTTAATTGTGAAATAGGCATCCTCAACAGATAATTGAAGTCCTTGATATTCTTATCAGCACCGGCGGGCGGAGCATCCAAATCATCAGCCTCATCAGCAGCATCACTAACATTAGGCGCGTCCCCATCAGTATTAATGCGAGGGTATTTAAGTTCCACAAGTCTCTTAGCGATTTCTGCGAGTTTCTTATTCATAATTTGGATATTGCCTGAAATAACATCTAGGATAAAGCGGATTTTAGCCGACAACACGAGGTAATCTTTTTCTAATATTTTAATCTGGTATTCCTTGCGTTCAAAGTATTTCAATATACGAGTTTTAGACCACTCCTTAATTATCTCAGTAGTATTATCGTATTTCTGGATAGACCCATTCTTATTAAACAGATGTATATTATTGATACTGAGGGTCTTGCTAGAAGACATCTTAAACATCGTTTCAAACTTGTCTCCTAGCGTCTCACGAGCATTCCCGTTAAAATGTAATACAAACTTAACATTCTTAGATGTATAATGGTTCTCTATGTATTTCAAGTTGTTCGCACCATTAGTAATCATAAGTTCTAAGAAATCCTTGTAATCTTCCGTCCAAGTTCCAATAGGCAACTCAGTAATCTCCACAGTCTCATCATTAACCCACTTGTAAATCCCTGTGCTAACATAAGAGTTGTTCTCGTTCTTCTTAATAGTCCCATTAAACCCTAGGTAATACGGAACCAAATCGTCAATATCCAATATATCAATCGTCTCGTAGATATTATCCATCCCGTCCTCGCTATCCCCATTCAATTCAGCAAGTTTAATAGCCTTACAAATAAACTTACAAGCTGCTATAATCTCTGTAGGGTTAAATTGCGGGATATTGGTAGAATACCCCGTGCCGATACCAATCCCACCATTCACGAGCACCATAGGGATTACAGGAATATAGAACTCTGGCTCTATCTGTTGCCCGTCATCATCCTGATAATTTAGAATATTATTGTCTTCTTCCTTGAAAATCAATTTCGTAAGTTTAGACAATAATGTGAAAATGTATCTTGCTGATGACGCATCCTGTCCGCCTTGACACCTGCTACCAAACTGACCGTTAGGAGCCAGCAGATTTATATTATTGGTTCCCACATAAATCTGCGCCATCCCAACAATCGCCTGTTGTAGCGAAGCCTCGCCGTGGTGATATGCGGAGACTTCGCTAACATATCCCGACAATTGTGCTACCTTAATCTCATTCGTATATAGCCGACGCTTAAAGCAGGCGAACAGGATTTTACGGGTGCTCTCCTTGAGCCCGTCGCAAATGTGATTGATAGAGCGCTGTAAATCACGATTACTGAAGTGTATCAAATCCTTATCCACGAATGTCTTGAAATCTACTTCCATATTTGTATAATCTAGCACATCGTCTTTATCGTAGTTTGCTAGCCAATCTTTGCGGTCGTCGGCTCTCTTCTTGTTAAAAGCTAAATCAATAACCTCGTCGGCATTCTCGTCGTATTTGTAGGTAATCTTTTTCATATTCTTAAAATACTCTTTAGCCTCTTGGTCGTTAGATGTGCCGAGCCCCTTGTAATACTTGATTTTCCAAGAACCATTCTTGGCGATATCAGTTTCACTCCAGCGCTCATAATCTGACATATTATAGAACTCTATGACGCTGGCGGCGGCTCCCGCGCCCGACGATGCCCTATTATTGGTAGCCTTAATGATGGGCGTTAGCATAGATGTTAGGAACCCAGGTATCTCATAAAGTTCGTGCCACATACTCTGGAATATGTTGAATATTAGTCCTTTAATGTGGCTACCATCGTGGTCTTGGTCTGTCATAATCATAATAGAGCCGTATCTTAACTGGCTGATATCGGTATATTTCTTGTTTTGCTCTAGACCTAAGATTTTCTTGATAGCGGTTATCTCGTGATTGTCTGTAATTTTCTGGAGTGTCGCATCCTTCACATTCAGGATTTTACCACGCAAAGGAAAGACACCGTATTTATCCCGTCCTATAACGCTGAGCCCCGAGATAGCCATAGTCTTTGCCGAATCGCCCTCAGTAAAAATGATGGTACATAGCGCACTATCCTTAGTGCCCGCTAGATTTGCGTCATCCAACTTAGGAACGATAATACGGGATATCTTCTTGCCGTCCGTCTTTACCAATTTCTTCTTATCGTAAAACTCGGTAATACTGAGAGCCTTATCAACAATACCGACCTTAAATAGTTTGTCGTAGAACTTCTCGCTAAGTTCGCACTTAGACCCGAACTTCGCTACAGGGGTTGTTAGCGTCTCCTTGCTTTGCGAATCAAAACTGGGATTAACGATAAGTGCCTTAACGAACACGAAGAGGTTGTCTTTAATATGCTGTGTCTTCACCGTCTTCTTCTTCTTTGCTAGCGTCATATCCACGAGGTTCTTTGTAATCATATTGGTAATATATTCAATATGCTTGCCGCCCTTGATAGTGTTAATACCATTCACGAAAGACAGGAACTCAAAGGAGCCAGAACCCGAGATAGATGCTACGACCTCCCAGCGTTCTCCAGCAGCCTCATAAACGAACGGTTGCTCTTTCTTGTCTAGGAATAACTCGCAATATTTCTCAAAGTCCTTAATCATCAGTTTTTCGCCATTAAAATAAACCGAGACATCTTTAGGGGTTGTAGCGCAAGCATCAATCACCCGACGATTAAACAGTTTGTAGATGTCGTCGCTCATACCTTTCATACCGAACTTCTCGTAATCAGGGACAAAACTTATTTGGGTGTAAGGCGCTTTAGAAGACGCCTTCACATCGGCTTTAGTCCGCTTTGTCATATTGTCGGTGAAGGTCTGGGTATAAATCTTTTTGGTGTGATGGTCTACAGTCTCTATGACAAACTCCTTAGAAAATATGTTGGTTAGTTTGCTACCGTAGCCATTCTTACCTCCCCATATCTTCTCTTCGCCTTTGTCATAATTGGTGGATGTTAGAAGTTCGCCGAAAATAAGTTCAGGTATCCACAAATCCCCATAACTGCCGTGCTTCTTGATATCAACGCCGTTGCCGTCATTCAATATAATAATGCGACCTGTCTCCTTATCTATGCTAACCTTGATATTTTTAACATGCTTTATATCTTCTTTGCCGTTTGCTTCGTCGGCTCTAAGACGCATAGAGTGGTCTATAGCATTCACTATAACTTCGTCAAAAATCTTCAGCAGTCCCGGAATATATGTCAGTTCGTCGCTTCGCATCTTCTTTGTCTCGTCGTCATAAATATAACTGGTAATCTTCTGTGGTTCTATGGAGCCGATATATGTATCCGGAAGTGCTAAGATATGCTCCAACAACTCGTATTTTTTATACTTGTCTTCGACATTCTTAGCGGCGGCTGGGGCACCTGAGGGGACAACAACATTAGCAGCAGCGGCGGCGGCGACAGCGGCGACACTCTTTTTAACAGGCATCGGTTCTTCGGGTGTTTGTAATATATGTATATCTACATAATCAATTTTTTATATATTAGTGCGAATATTATTAAATATTTTTAATTCTATATAACAATAAAAGATATATTATGAACTCAGCCATTATAAATGTTAAGACGCTAAGCGAATACTCGCAAATCTTAAAGAATAATAGGTATGTCGTGGCAAACTTTTCGGCATCATTCTGTAAGCCTTGTAAGGAGATAGCGCCATTTATAGAGGATATGGCTGTTAGATATTCTAATATAACATTTTTAAAGATAGATATAGAGGATGCTAGCGAGATTAGCGATTATCATAATATAACTTCTATACCTTTTTTTAAGTTTTACAAGAATGAGTTGGAGATAACCTCGTATTGCGGAACAGATAAAAAGATTATTCAGGATGCTGTAGAGAATATGACTTGTATGTATTTGTAATACACATATACGCATACGCATATACGCATACGCATACGCATACGCATACGCATATAAATATAAATCCTCTATAGACATCTATAATAATAAATAAACAATAATGTATCGCATAGGTATCCCAAACGAACAACACCAGACAGAGCGTAGAGTTTCTATCATTCCTAGCGATGTTATGCGACTTATTCGTGATAATCCCAACAATATCGCAATTTATATTCAATCAAATGCCGGAAAAGAGGCGGGGTATAGCGACATAGATTATGCTGCTTGCGGAGCAACCATAGTAGATACTATACAGGAGGTTTATGAAAATGCTGATATTATAGTAAGAGTGAAAGAGCCTCATCCTAGCGAATTTCATTATATAACTTCTAGACATACAGTAATGGCTTTCTTTCACTTTGGTAAAAATATAAATTTACATATAAATATAAATCCTTTATAGACATCTATAATAATTATGTATATAGTCGGTATTCCTAAGGAGATAAAAGAGTATGAGAGACGGGTATCATTAGTTCCTAGCGATATTAGGAGATTGCTAGGCGGCACCGGAAACGACAACGCAGGCTCTAGCGGCATCATAGTATGCGTCCAAAAGAACGCAGGGATGAAAGCCGGATATAGCGATGATGATTATGTAGCTTGCGGTGCTATTATTCTCAATACTACAAAGGAGATTTACGATAGGGCTAATATCATAGTGAAAGTTAAGGAGCCGCAACCTAGCGAATATCCTTTAATAACATCAAAGCATACTATATTGTCCTTTTTCCACTTTGCCGGAAATTGTGGGCTAGTTGATGCGATGATAAATAGCCGTGCTAAGTGTTATGCTTACGAAACAATTCAAGACTGTAAAGGACAGTTCCCTATATTGTCTCCTATGTCCGCCATAGCAGGTGAGAAGGCTATGGAAGAGGCAAATATCTTTTTAGAAAAAAGGAATAAAAAGAACATATACACTATTATCACAATAATCGGCGTAGGGAATGTAGGTAGGGCAGCGGCAGAGAGAGCAATCCTACTAGGATACAAGAATATCAATCTTATTGATAATGATTACGAAAAAATTAAGGCTATGGAGCAGAGCAATCCTAGCATATACAAAGCATACGAGATGAACGACAGAAACCTAAAGAAACTCTTGATATTTTCTAATGTTGTCATATCATCCATCTATACTAACGGTATGAAGGCGACACGCATCATAACAAACGAACTGCTAGACTTAATGTCGCATACTGGTGCTATAATTATGGATGTCGCAATAGACCAAGGAGGGACGACAGAGCAATCTGTGCCGACCACCTTATATAATCCTCTAATTACTTATAAAAATACGAGCATTTATTGCGTCCCTAACATCCCTAGTTTGGAACCTACAGAAGCCTCCATAAAATTATCCAACGCCATATACCCCTATCTACACAGCCTATTATACGATGCTATTCGTGAGGACAATATGTATTACAAGGAATTACAGAGAGGGCTCTATGTGTGCGAATAAAAACACTTAAGAATAAGGGATACCCAAATAAGAACACTTATAGGATAAGGTAAGAGAAATATATGTCTATTTTTGTGTAGGATATAACATAGAGAACATCAAGTATGACAATAGAGCGATGTTAAGAGGTGTCTCCTAGTATTATTAAGTTTTACTATTATTTATCATTATCTTTTATAAACTTAGAAACTATTATTCTTTTTCTAAAAACTTTTACAACTTTATATTTTTCTAAAAATCTCTAAAAGTTTCTAAGTATCCTTACTTATCTAAGCCTCTCTAATAATAACTAGAACTATCCTTTTTATTCTTTATGACATCAGTAATAATAGAATATACTAATGATTACCAAATCACGCTAAACTATACTATATGTCCTCCTTAAATTGCTTAAAATTACCTAGTATTGCTAAGGATACAACATAGAGTATATCAAGTATGACAATAGAAGTATGCTAAGTATTACTATTATTTATTATTTCTATTATCTTATAAACTATTATTCTTTTTCTAAAAGTTTCTAGGTTCTCTAAAAGTTTTTAACTTATCTAATCTTTCCTCGCATTCGCTAAAAATACTTAGTATTAATCTTTTTAATCTTTATAATACCAGTAATGGTAATAGACAACCTCTATATTATCTTAGTGGTCGGCAGCGAAGCAGCGAAGCAGCGAAGCAGCACGGCTAGTGCCCTAGGATTTGCTAAGGATAGAACATAGAGGACATCAAGTATGACAATAGGAGGCTCTAAGTATCACTATTATTTATTTATTATTATCTTTTATAAACTTAGAAACTTTTTACTATTTCTAAAAACTTTTACAACTTTCTTTTTTCTAAAAAAACTCTAAAAGTTTCTAACTTATCTAAGCCTCTCTAATAATAACTAGGTAATGCTCTTTTTATTCTTTATCACATCAGTAATGGTAATAGAAGTATTCTAGAAGTATTATGCGAGAGGATACTAGGTTATGTTATAGAAGATGCCTATAATGGTTATAGAAGTCTCCTATAATTATTACTTAACATTATCTTTTATAAACTTAGAAACTATTATTCTTTTTCTAAAAACTTTTACAACTTTATATATTTCTAAAAAACTCTAAAAGTTTCTAACTTATCTAAGTCTCTCTAATAATAACTAGGTAATGCTCTTTTTATTCTTTATCACATCAGTAATGGTAATAGAAGTATTCTAGAAGTGTTATGCGATATCCCGCATCATATATTAAGAGTATTTATGCTTCGCATATTTCCTTATATAGTATGCGATATCCAGCATCATATATTAAGAGTATTTATGCTTCGCATATTTCCTTATATAGTATGCGATATCCCGCATTATATGCGAGAGGATACTAGGTTATGTTATAGAAGATGCCTATAATGGTTATAGAAGTCTCCTATAATTATTACTTAACATTATCTTTTATAAACTTAGAAACTATTATTCTTTTTCTAAAAACTTTTACAACTTTATATATTTCTAAAAAACTCTAAAAGTTTCTAACTTATCTAAGTCTCTCTAATAATAACTAGGTAATGCTCTTTTTATTCTTTATCACATCAGTAATGGTAATAGAAGTATTCTAGAAGTGTTATGCGATATCCCGCATCATATATTAAGAGTATTTATGCTTCGCATATTTCCTTATATAGTATGCGATATCCCGCATTATATGCGAGAGGATACTAGGTTATGTTATAGAAGATACCTATAATGGTTATAGAAGATTATCTATATCTATAATGATAATAGAAGATTATCTATAATGGTAATAAAAGATGCCTATAATGATAATAGAGGTCTCCTATAATTATTACTTAACATTATCTTTTATAAACTTAGAAACTATTATTCTTTTTCTAAAAACTTTTACAACTTTCTATTTTCCTAAAAATCTCTAAAAGTTTCTAAGTATCCTTACTTATCTAAGTCTCTCTAATAATAACTAGAACTATCCTTTTTATTCTTTATGATATCAGTAATGGTAATAGAGGTATTCTTCACATACTAGCAATATATTATATGATAACTAAAAATAAAAATTGATTATGTCTTATAATTCTTATAATTATAATAAGAATAATATGACGCTTCGCTACCCTCGCAATCCTCGCACACTTCGCACGCTTCGTATCATCCGCATCCTAACCTACCTAGATTATATAACATCTCTAGGGTATTTTATGATACTTAATGCGGTTCTCATCAATTATACGCATTCTTTAAAGGTATCTTTCCCGACATTTAATAAAAATCTGGCGGTAATAAGTAATTTTGATGTGAAGCGGGCGACCGACTATGACAAAGGCGAGTTGGTGAAGTTATTTAAGGCAGTTCCTATGCTAATGTTTAAAAAACAGAATGTCAATCCTAAAGAGTTCTATGAGTTTTGTAAGGTATTTGACAGTAAGAGCAACGACAGGGTCGCTCATCCTTTCAGTCATTCGCAGGTTGATTATGTTCCACAGGTAGCCATTAGAGGCAACTGCTATATTAAAGACCTCTACGGGCTCAAGGATATAACCCTGAAATATAGTGGGGCTTTTAAGAATACTGCGGTGTGGCACCAAGACATCGTGGGGGTGTGCGAGCATCGCCCGCCAGTAGTCTCAGGTATTTATATGCTAAAAGCCCCGCCTATTGGTGGAGAAACGATGTTCGCCAGTATGGAGACTGCCTATGACAACATAGAAAGCAGCCTTAAAAAAGAACTGAAATATTATAATGTGGTATATTCTAATTCTAACACAGAAGGTGGTGTAATGAATACCTATTACGATTATACAGGATATAACAGGATTGATGTTAATCCTGATAGTGTAGTTAATATGAAACCGCCTAGCCAGTCGGCATCGCAGGGCTCGCAGGGGACTACTATCATTAACAGAGAGCCTCTAGTAATCTATAGTGATGAATGTAAAAATAAAAAAGCCCTGATGCTTTCACCCTTTAGATTTGCGAAGTTTGACAAGATGTCGCCAGAAGACAGTTATGACCTTTATAGGGAACTGATGAGTAAATACATATTACACAAAGATAATATTGTGAAGGTTGAGTGGGAGATGAACGACCTACTCATATTTAACAATAGAAAACTAATCCACAGTTCATCTCCTTCGGCTGAATATGAGAACTACGAGCGGCTATACTACAGTTGTTTCTTAGGAACTGACGCTCCTATCCTTAGGTGTAATAGCATCTAGGCTATTATGTGTAATAGCATCTAGGCTATTATGTGTAATGCGATTTAAGTCATTATATGTAATGCGATTTAAGCAGCAAATAAAGGATATAAGGAGCGAATGTATATAAGCGTATCGTCCATATAAAATAGGCAGCAGCAGCGAAGCGGCGGCGCCTAGCAGACGATATCATTATAGAGGTTTGACGCTAGTATCTCGCCGCAAATATCGCCAATACTCTTATTTTCCACATCTATTACTATAATATTCATTTTTGCCTCTAGTGCTGCCTTATAATTTTTCTCGTGTAGTTCGTGAATGCTCTGGATATATTCAAGTTGCATATTCTTTTCTGCGAAACGCCCTCTCTTAATAATACGCTGTAGGCATTTTTCGGGGTCTGACCGTAAATATATATATCCATTCGGTTTCCATAAGTCGTCTGTCGTCTTGTGGAGTTTGTGGATGTTGTCATATTCTGTCTCGTTTATAGATTTATCTTCATAAGCTTTTCGCACAAATACATTTTTAATGAAATACGGGCTCCGCTCCATTAATACCGACATACTGGTCTTCTCTTGTATCCAGCACCTATCCACCCATACCTTTATTTGAAAGTCATAACTGCTATTCGTGGTGTTATAGAGGTTCGCTAGATACTCCGTCCAACTATCAACAGGCTCTAGGTCAATTGCCAGTTTGTAATTCTTGTGAAAGTAGTTTAGAATGCTAGTCTTACAGCAACCTATATTCCCGTCAATCGTAATAATAGGCATCCTTTGTATATTATATTATCTATCTTTGTTAAGTATTTAACTATATTAAGTATTTATATATAATCTTTATTTATCATATCAATTTTTCTTCATTATCTTTGACTTTTTTATTACACTTGCTACCTTAGAAGCAGTTATATCCCCCTTAATCTTCTTGATACACTCGTATAAATCCCTTATAATAGTATCGTATTTTGCCTTGATATGGACGATGGCTTCCTTATCCACCTTCATATTAAAGAACTTGAATACATCCCTAATCTTCTTTAGTATTATCTTGTCTAGTTTGGCGCACGCGCTGCCTCCGTTGCTGCCGCCTCCAGTCATACTAAGAGCATTACGGGCTATACCGCCTGTGAAGTCTATGTTTAGTATGTTTGCTCCTTCGTTGCTGGCTGAATACTGGGGCTCGGCAACACCATAAAATGCCGCTGTATTAAAAGCACCGCCACTCATACCCTTCTTTCCGCTTACGCCGCTTACGCCGCTTACGCCGCTAGCGGCTTTTCTGCTATTTAAGCATCGTTTGTCAATATATTTAGATAAATGTTGGATATGCTGGGATATAATCTTCTTAACCCCAATATTCGCACAGATGATAGAGATGACCGCTACAATATTGAATATCAATAAGTCTATATAATTAGATAGCAAGACGACTACCTCCTTTTTGTTAGTTTCTTCTATGCGTATATGGTGAGTTCTCAATAATTCTTTAGCGCAGAATGTAATCTCTTTACATTTACTATCCATTTGTTCCTACTACTATATAAAATGAAAATAATTATATATATTAAGAAGATAAAGGATAAAGGGCTAATGGATTTTCTAAATGGACGAGTTAATGCGATAAGCGAGGTTTTAACTTATAATTTTAAAGCAACACCAGAGAATAATACAGAGAATAATACCAACCTAGTCTCACGCAATTTGAATTGCACCGACCTTTCAGCAATCTTCTTGTCTGACAAAAATGTGGAACTGCTACAACTAGGTATCCGCAATAAGGTGCTTAACTTATCTAATGGTAAATATAACATAGGGAGGCAAAGCGACATAGACTTAAAAATCGTGATGCGTTCTATCTATTTTCAATATGGGAAAAATGTCAGCTCTAATGTGAAAGCACAGGTGCTAGACCTCAATACCCGTGTGATTGATTGGTGTGTCCCTGAAATCATCTCTAATATCAAGCAATCTGACAGATACATTATGGATATTAGCACTCTGCCTGTCCCTTTAGATAGACCAAATTTAACCACGCAGAAAGGCTTGCGAACTTTGGAGATAATGAAATTATAGCGATATACTTGTATAACTCCGTATTATTTTTATTTATATAATAATATATTATAGAATAATAGAAATAAATGTCAGAAGCCGAAGTATTTAAACCGAATGAGAAGGAGTTGAGGTTATTTGAACAAGAAAAAATGGATTTATACAAGGGCACCTTTGTAGTCTGCTTAGTATATGGACTGTCAGCCTTTCTATTGCTCGTGGTCATATTATTTACCGAGTGGGGCAAAGAGTATATCTATGACAAGTTTGCGCCAGCCGTAATAACATATATATTGGGCTCGCTTATCATCATCATATATTTATTAAACGCCATATTTACCATTAGACCCCGACGAATAGGGACTGATATGGATAGCGACGCAAATATAATATGTCCGGATTACTGGAAGTTAGAAAAGGTGCCTGATGCTATAAAAACCGAGATTATGGATAACAATATTAACAATAGCAGTTCTAAGAAAATAATCCCGCAAATAGGCAGAGAGACTAACGCCAATCTACAGTATCGCTGCGTATATGACAATAATGTTTATGGGAATACAGGCGACCTGCTGCGAATGAAGAATTCGCTAGCAGATACCGCTGACCCCTATTACGCCGGCTTTAATAACATCAATAATGCTAAAACTTATCGTAATGCTGAAATAGCAAAAACCAATTCAACGATAATGCCCGAATATATCATAAAAGAGCCTAAGAAACAGTCAGAGCAATATCAAGAACTGAAAAAATATGCTAAGTTTGTCGGAGCATACAGTTCTAATAACGAGAATATATTTACTGCGAATAACAGTAATGCCCTAAGAATAAGCAACGATGACTATATAGAGAGCGGCACTAACGACCGCCGCAGCATATGGAAAAAATATGAAAATGAGGCTCCTTTAATTTGTAATGTGGTATATCCGCAAGTGTTAGGAGTGCTAGATAGCGATACTAGAGGGAAGAATGAGGTTAGTTGCGAATACGCCAAAGAATGCGGGGTATCTTGGAGTGCCCTAAAATGTAAGTAAGCGCAAGCAGCAGCGGCAGCAGCGGCAGCAGCGGTGGAGGCAGCGTAGCTATCCAATATACTTACAGATACCGAATGTTTTTCGGTGAAACTCGGTAATACCTAGGTTGTTGATTGCCGCTAGGTGTTTTGGTGTCCCATATCCTTTATTTTTCTTAATATCATAAGCTACCAGTTCCTGATTTTGCTCTACCATCTCATTTATTAGGTTTGTATGGTAATCCTTCGCAATTATAGAGGCTGCCGCTATTGACAGGTAATGTTTATCGCCTTTAGGGATACACTCGTAATCTAGCAGTTCGCCATCAAGTCCCGGAGGCGTATATCCCTTGAAATACTGACCGTCTATTAAGAGCTTGTCAAAAGGATGCTTTTTATATGCCGCATCAATCGCACGATGCATCGCGCGCATAGTTGCGTGTAATATATTAACATCGTCAATCTCTTCAACAGATGCCGTGCCTACACCATAAGTAATCGCGTTATCCTTAATAAACGCCGCCATTTCTTTTCGCTTTTTCTCACTAAGAGTTTTGGAATCCTTAATTTGTCTATATTTGTCATCCGTTAATATATGCGGCAATACAACACAGGCGGCTACAACGGGACCAATAAAGGTGCCTCTCGCAACCTCATCAACACCCGCCACAAATTGCGCGGCATCGCTAGATTGGATATAAGCATATGAAGTGCTTGTCGCCATAGGATATGATATGATATAATCTTATACTATATAAGATAAAAATTGATTGTATATTGTATCATTTTTTATTTTAAAAGAGCCAATAGATACCACATATAATATATTATAAAGATAGAATATTATATGAATGTTTATGCGATTTATTTAAAATCGCTACAAACCAGAGGCTCGCTTCGTGGACTTCGTGGACTTCGTGGACTTCGTGGAATGTCGCTATACAATTCAACATCTTACGACCCAGAGACCAAGGAGAACATAACCAAGATTATCAACAAGTATATCAAGAAGGAGAAGGCAAATTACAACCTAGAAAGCAAGGAGTATGATATGCTGGTATTAGAAAAAGATTTACAAGAGAGATACCGCAAAGACAAGTCTAATGGCAGTAGCGGCACCTACTTCTCTTTCCCTGAGATTAAGAATGTGTTAGATTGCGTCGCAGATGTTTTAACATATTTTAAGGATACCCATTACAAAACTGACAACCGGATGCGCTGGAAGATAGACCAGACAATTAATACAATTAAGAATGCATCGCAAGAAACAGTCTGTACCGACATTATGGCTGATAGGTGCCCTCCTGAAGATACCATATCAACTGTAAGAAGTGCCAGCGACAAAGGCTTCTTTAATGTGAAGAGCGAGAATGTTATATTTCGCCACGGCAAAGAATACAGCGGCTATAATGTATATGAGACGCCATACAAGGGCAATCAGTATCCCTACTCCTATTGTATTAGGGTGCTGGTTCAGGCTCTAAGCACTATTGATTTAATAAATATAGAGTTGAAGAGCAAAAAAGACGGGGATATGTGGGGGACACAGTATGCGTCGGCATATTTTAGCGAGAGATACCATTATTATCTGGATTATTTGCTAGACAACGCCCCAAATGTATTTCTATTACCTATATTACAGAATATCGGGGCAACCACCTTGATAAGGCACCGGTATTCACGCATACAACCTTGCGGTATCATATTTGACGAGGCATTCGTAGATGAAGACTTACAGACGCCTAGCAACTTCTTCTGGCACGACTTGAACCACGCGCGCCGAATTTACCAGAATAACATATGGTATTCTAAGCAGCCGGAGCAGCGGGAGCAGCCGGAGCAGCGGGAGCAGCACAAGATACCGCTAGATAAGTTATACTCGGTAATGCGTAAGGATGTGAGCGAATTGATGCCTATAAAAGGCTGGCTGTCGCCTGAAAATATGAAATATGAAAGTTTAATTAAAATACTGTTGTTTGAAGTAGTTCACGAAGACGCTCTACCATTCACCAAAGATAGCATAATGACCGACATCTTGTTTGCTTCAGGCAATTGCTATCCTTATGAGAGAACCTATGATAACCCCGAAAAAGACAGCAAATATAGCCGTGTGAATTTGCGATTTTACGAGCAAGGCGCATCAACTTTGCGAACCATCTATAATAAAATAAGGCACGCATTTTTTGAGAAGGAGCACACAAATGACATCGTCGTTAAGAAGGAACTGAGATATATTAAGCATTTGACAGAGGCTGCCTATCTACTGCTAAACAAGGTAGCTCCTGATAAATATAATGCGGATACTAAACCGGCTATTTGCGAACTACTTAAGGGATTGCTAAAAGACCGCAGGTTTCAAGCACATAACGCCAAAAGGCTTGAAGGTATAGAAAGCGATAGTGATGACTGCGAAGGCTGCGAAGGCTGCGAAGGTTGCGAAGGCTGCGAAGGCTGCGAAGGCTGCGAAGGTTGCGAAGGCAAAAGCGGCGATAGCAGCAAAAACGACCACAAAAATAATAAAGGTATCCGCATTAAAAGACACACCAAACCTCGTGTTAGCATTAAAAGGCTTAAGAAGGACGCCGCTAGCGCCGCCGCCCGCTAAATAATAAATATAAGCAAGAGTTAAAGGAGCGTTAGATATTCTTTATATATGTGTAATACCCACATTTATAATTTTGTCGCTAGTTTTTTTTCATTTTGTTTATCAAGAATAGAGAAATATAATAAGGAGTGCGAAGAGAAGGAGATGACCGAGAAATTACTTAACGAAAACCCATATTATCTTTTAGACTAGACAACTATATAAATAATACATAATAATTATAAATAATAGGATTAGGACATATAATGGACGACTATTTTATAACTAAGAAGGCAGTAGAGATAATACAGGCGAATATCAACGACCATTTTGTAAAATGCCTTATTACTCTATCTATTAACGACAGATACACGAATGACATTAAAGTTATTCTCGGGATTATAGAACTGTTAAAAACCTATATGGAAACCCGTAGAAGCGACATCTTATCATCGTGTATTAAATATACAAATAAATCCTATTACTTACATCTAACCGACAGCCTCTTTAGATTAATTCAGGGGCATTTAACATTCGCCAAGTATAACAACCAGACTATTAAATATGTGTTTATAGCCGATTTAATAGAAAAACATAATAAACCTATATTTGCTAATGCCCCGCATATTACTCGCAACTTTAACGACAATAACTCTAGAACCCGATTTAATACTTGTGGAGCAGATGCCGGCGAAGACGGAGAAGGAGGAGACGCAACAGCGGCAGCGGCAGCAGCAAGCGACTACAAAGCGGATGATGATGAATACAAAGAAAGTGCGCTTTTGGCTCCGCAAGGCTCGCAAGATGCCGGAACATTATTTAGAGATGCCTATTACAGACTTAATAAGACAAAAACTAATAATAAAAATGCTAGAGAGTTTGAATTAAAAATGGTTGGTAATGGTAATGATTTGCTATAGTCTTTGTTTCTTATAATCTATCTTTAGTTATTATAAAGGTTATAGATAATAAGAGAGTATTACTTGGTATCTTCTATTATTTTTTGCGTAGGATAAAACATAAGCATATACTCCTATTACCATTTATGGCGTCATAAAGATAAAAAGAATAATACTAGTTATTTTTTTAAAAATATAAAGTTGTAAAAGTTTTTAAGTTTATAAAAGATAATAATAAATAAAGTTAAGTAATAATTATAGGATACTTCTATAACACAACCTAGTATCATCTAGTATATAATGCGAGGTATCACATACTATATAAGGAAATATGCGAAGCATAAATACTCTTAGTATATGATGCGATATATCGCATAACACAACCTATAAAGCTTCTATTACCATTACTGGTGTCATAAAGTATAAAAAGGATATTACTAAGTATTTTTAGAAAGACTTAGATAAGTTAGAAACTTTTAGAGTTTTTTTAAAAATATAAAGTTGTAAAAGTTTTTAAGTTTATAAAAGATAATAAATAAATAAATAAAGTTAAGTAATAATTATAGACATCTTTTATTACCATTAGTGATGTTCTCTATGATGTATCCTTAGCAATACTAGGTGATTTTAGGAGGATATATAGTATAGTTTAGCGTGATTAGCTAATCATTAGAACCTTCTATTATCACTACCTATGTCATAAAGAATATAAAGAATAGTTCTAGTTATTTTTAGGAAGACTTAGATAAGTTAGAAAGTTTTAGAGTTTTTTAGAAATAATTAAAAATTTATAAGTTTATAAAAGATAATAATAAATAATAAGACTAAATAATTAGGCATCAACTATTACCATTCTAAACACATCTCATCGTAATTTTATATGATATCATACCCGCTTCGCATACACGCTTCGCATACCTCACGCACGCTTCGCATACCTCACGCACGCTTCGCGTCTCTATAATATAGCCGTTATCCTTATATGTATGTTTAACAGGATGCCTAAAACCTACTTAACATATATATAAGAAAACACATCTAATAATATAGAAATATGAATAAAGAAGACGCCTCATCTACTGATTACCTATTCACGGTTGATTGGTTCTCTCCGCATATCTTGCTTTGGGATAAATACTTGAGCGAATACAAGGGAAAACCTAATTTGCGTTTTTTAGAGATTGGTAGTTATCAAGGGAGAGCAACCGTATGGCTGCTAGAAAACATTTTAACACACGATACATCATCTATAACCTGTATTGATACCTTTGAAGGTTCTGTAGAACACCACGAACATTACAAGGATGACATTACAAATTTGTTTGAAACATTTTTACATAATATATCTAGGTTTGCCGACAAGGTTAAAATAATGAAAAATAGAAGCCAAATAGCCCTGAAACACCTTAGCATTTGCGGGACAAATCTTAATAAAAGCGATGACGAACAATTTGATTTCGTCTATATAGATTGCGACCACCTAGCATCTTCAGTAATGGAAGACGCTGTATTATCGCTACCTTTGCTGAAACAGGGCGGCTTGATGATATTTGACGATTACCTTTGGACTTGCTGTAAAAAGGATATTGACGACCCGAAGCCGGCGATTGACGCTTTTATCCATTTATACGCTGATAAAATCAAGGTTTTATTCATAAATCAACAAGTAATTATTAAAAAATTATAAAAAATTGATTTCTTTTTATCTTAAAATAGTTTAAGCATAAGGCGACTTATTTTAACTACTATTAATAAGAGATATGTCAATTTATCCAGAACTGTCCTATAACGACCAAAAGGTAGAAATTCAAGATGTTCGTGGAATACAATTCAGCGTCCTCGGTCCTCAAGAAATCCGCAATAGGTCTGTCGTAGAGATTACGAAAACCGACACATACGCTGGAAGCGAACCAATCGTCGGCGGTTTATTTGATTCGCGTATGGGAGTTTTAGAGCACAACCGGATATGCTGTACCTGCGAGCAGAAGAACATATTTTGCCCCGGACACTTCGGGCACATAGAACTTGCGAAGCCGGTATTTCACGCTATGTTCTTTGATATCGTCAAGAAACTGCTTAATTGCGTATGTTATAAATGTTCTAAATGTTTGATATCCGCAGATACCGACAAGGAGTTCAAGCACGACATGCAAAGGATATTGTCTATCAAGAATAACCAGAAAAGATGGGAGGCATACTTTAAACTCTGTAATACCACTACTAAAATTCGTGTTTGCGGGGATGATGGAACGGTTGGTTGCGGCGCCGTCCAGCCTACCAAGTATGTTAAAGAAAACTCTATGAAGATTATTGCGGAGTGGAAAGACGCTAGAAAGCAGCCCGCCAATAAGAACGGAGATAAAGTAGCCGATAAAGTGGTTCAAGAATTCACCGCAGAAGATATCCTTAAAATATTCTCGCGCATAACTGAAAAAGAAATGGAGATGATGGGATTTAATCCAAAATGGAACAGACCAGAATGGATGATATGCACCGTCTTGCCCGTTCCTCCTCCAGCTGTGCGCCCTAGTATTATTGAAGAGAACGGGCAGCGCCGTGAAGACGACTTAACGCATAAATTGAGCGACATTATCAAGACAAATAAGCAACTGTCGGAGAAGATTTGTAAAGGTGCATCGGAGGATACCATTAAATATGTCGCTATGTTATTACAATACCATGTATTCACCTTTATCAATAACCAGATGCCTGGGCTTGCCCCCGCGCAGCAAAGAAACGGGCGCAAACTGAAGTCGGTGTCTGACCGTATGAAGAAGAAAGAAGGCAGAATTCGTGGTAATCTCAACGGCAAGCGCGTAGACCAATCAGCACGCTCGGTAATTACACCAGACCCCTATATCTCCATAGATGAACTTGGTGTCCCTATTAAAGTCGCTGTGAATATCACATTCCCTGAGGTGGTAAATGACTATAACATAGATAAAATGCGTGAGTTGGTGAAGAACGGGTCGGAGCGATGGCCCGGGGCTAAGTATATTAAAAAGAGCACTCGCACCATCAATCTAAAGCACTCCATAGAGCGTGATAAGAATGCCGCTGAACTGGAGAACGGCGACATCGTCCATAGGCACTTAACAAATGGTGATTTCATCCTGTTTAACAGGCAGCCGTCGCTACACAAGATGTCTATGATGTGTCATAAGGTAGTTATTATGCCTTACCAGACATTTCGCCTGAATGTCCTAGATACGCCACCATATAACGCAGATTTTGACGGAGACGAGATGAACTTACATTGCCCGCAAAATATCCAGACGATGAGCGAATTGATGGATATTGCGGCTGTGCCGTATATGATATTGGCTCCTCGCGATGGTAAGCCGATTATTGAGGTGGTTCAGGATACGCTCGTAGGCTCTTACAGATTAACAAAAGATTATACGAGGATACAGGATAAGACGCTAGCAAATATCCAGATGGTTAATAGTTATTTCAAAGGGAAACTTGACAAACCCGACAATAACTATATGTATTCAGGTAAGGAGGCGTATTCGCAAATATTACCACCAAACCTCTTTATTAACCTGAAGAACAAGAAAGAGGAGCAGTTCATCGTCAATAATAGTGTGCTAGCCGCCAACTCGGGCTCTCTGGATAAAAAAATATTTCACGATATCTCAACAGGGCTAATCCCTGTTATCTACCACGATTACGGACCATTTGAGGTGCGAAAGTTTCTAGACAATACCCAGCGATTGATATGCCGCTGGCTGCTAACCTCTGGCTTCAGCGTCGGTATCAGCGATTTGGTGCCCGACAAGAAGACAGAGGAGACGCTGAAGAACAAGATTAAGGAGATGAAGAACCTAGCGTATGACAAGTTGGACGATATTCGCCGTGGTATCATAGATAACAACAGTATCTTTAGCAACGAAGAATATATTGAGCGGGAAATCATCGCCATCCTTGACAAGACCACAAATAATGTCGGTAAAATCAGTTTAGACCAGATTGACGATACCAATAACAGGATGATTAATATGGTTAAAGCCGGCTCCAAAGGCAAGGAGATTAATGTAGCACAGATGATTGCGTGCGTCGGGCAGCAGAATGTGGATGGTAAGCGTATTACCTATGGTTTCACGGACAGGACGCTGCCTCACTACACAAAATACGATGATGGTCCCGAGGCACGAGGATTTGTGAAGAACAGTTTTATTAGCGGGCTAACGCCGCAAGAGGTATTCTTTCACGCTATGGGTGGACGACAGGGGCTTATTGATACAGCGGTTAAAACCTCTGAAACCGGTTATATTCAGCGGCGACTAGTGAAGGCGATGGAGGATAGCAAGATTAACTATGACAATACTGTGCGGACGGCGACAGGCTCTATCATCCAGTATATATACGGCGAAGACGGAATGGACGGGTGTAAGATAGAGACGCAGTTTATCAACACGATTAACAAGAATAATATAGAGTTGGATAATGAGTATAACCTGAAAAACACAGAACATCTTGATATCCATATGACAGAGGAGGCGTTTAAGACGATTAATGCGGATACATACAGGCGATGCGCCGAGCATTATGAGGCGATGCTCGGCGATAAGGAGTTTCTTATTAAGAAGGTATTTAATAGCGAGAAGAAGTATATTATTAATTATCCTATACCGTTTGACAGGATTATCAATATCGCCCATCAGCGTTTGCTGGCTCTCAATATTAAGAAGATTAAGACGGATTTATACCCTGATTATGTCTTGAATGCGATAGAGAAGATTAAAGCCGATTTGTATGTGAAGGACAAGGTTCAGGGAATGCTGTATTTCCATATATTGCTACGGCTACACTTAAACCCCAAGAAACTCATCGCGCACTTTCATTTCTCCATAGAGACCTTTGATTGGATTGTATCGCAGATATACGAGTATTTCAATCAGGCGCTAGCGCAACCTGGGGATATGGTAGGTATAATTGCGGCACAGACAATCGGTGAGTTGGGAACACAAATGACACTTGATTCGTTTCATGTGTCTGGGACGGCGGCTGCTGTGAAAGCTACCTCAGGTGTCCCGAGATTGAAGGAAATTCTCTCGGCGACCAAGAAGACCAAGACACCGACGCTAATTATCTATATGAAGCACGATGTATCTTGTGTCATCAATCCGCTAAAAGACGAGAATGGCGATTTTAATGACGCCCGTATTGACATAACAAAGAATAATGCGATTAACATTAAGAACTCTATAGAAATCACTAAACTCAGCGACATATTGAAGTATAGCGAGATATACTGGGATACTGCCGAGTATTACGAGACAAACATAGCAGAGGATGTGGGAATTATGAATATCTACAAGGAGTTTGAGAAAATTGACGACAATATCAGCAAGACCCGACCCATATGCCCGTGGGTCTTGCGGCTAGTATTTGACAAAGAGAAGATGAATACCTTTGGATTGAAGATGATAGATGTATATACCAAGTTGAAGTCGTCGTATGACAAGTATATTGATTGCGTATATAGCGATGATAACGCGGAGGAGTGTATATTTAGGGTGAAGATTACTGAGGAGGCGCTTAAGGGGATTGATGAGAAAGACCAGATAGCGACGATTAAGGCGATAGAGCACAACATCGTATATCAGGTATTGCTAAAAGGATACAAAGGGATACGCAAAGTATCCTTGAATAAAAAGAATTATACCAGATATAACGACGAGACCAACAAATTTGACACGATATTAGAATGGGTGCTGGATACGGACGGCACAAACCTTATAGATATCCTGTCTAACCCTAACATAGATACTGCTCGCACCATCTCTAATGATATTAGAGAAATCTATGAGACGCTAGGGATTGAAGCGTCCCGCCACGCATTATACAAGGAGTTGCTGGCGGTGGTGTCGGAGGGCTCTATGAATTACAGGCATATGTCGTTGCTGATAGACACGATGACCTACAAGGGACAGTTAATGTCTATTGATAGGCACGGGATTAATCGTGGAGATATTGGACCACTTGCTAAATCGTCATTTGAGGAGAGCACGGATATGCTTATAAATGCTAGCATATTTGCCGAGTATGACAAGGTGAATGGAGTATCTGCTAATGTTATGTTGGGACAGCAGCCGCCTTGCGGGACTGGCGATAGCCGTATCCTGATTGACGAGGAGCATATGATGGAGTTGCTGAAGAATATGGGGGATACGGCTAAGGCGAAGCCTGTGGCGGCTGCGGATAAACTGAAGATTATCCCTGAGGACGAACAGCCCGAAGAGACATACACGAATGATGATTTACAGATTATCATTAACCAAAAAGAAGTTAAGAAGAGCAAATGCTATAAGCTGCCGCAACAGAAGGTGGTTATTAAGTAAGCGGATGCGATGTAGCGTAAGCAGCGTAAGCAGCGTATGTGAGGAGTGTTAGCGGTGCGATGTGTATATTATTATAATTATTATTGTATCTTATTTTTTAATTTACTAAGTAAAATATATTGATGGTCTATCTTACAATACTTAGTCTTCCCATTACCCTTAACATAGATGCTTCGCTGGACTTTCTTATTCTTATGTAATAATACGACTTTTTCGCCATTCAATCTGTAGGTGGTTTTCTTGTTGCCTCCTGTGGATGCGCCTGATTGGGTGGTGTCTAGTCTGGTTTTAAATTCTTGATAAGCAGATGATCCAATAGTTGAAGCTGTATTATAGAACCCCCTAGCACCTTTCTTTAGCACAGGTAAAACACTAGTGTTGAACCTATCTTTTAAACCCATAGTTTTACTATATGCGGTCGCTAATGCTGCCTCAGCATCCATACCTGTATTTTCTTTTAAAGTAGCACTTGCTAATTTTGCTAATTTTATACTTTCATTACGCAATATTTCTTTTTCTTGTTCTATATTAATATTTTCGTATGCTTCTAAAATTGCTTCCTTATTTTTTTCTATAAATTCTTTTGCCTTTTCTTTTAATTCTATAGTTTTTACAAGTGCTGTAGTACATACAGCAAGAGCACGCTGATTTTTATCTATTACAGATGGTTCTGTTGTTTCTTTTAAATCTATTGTATTTGTTGCGTCTAATTCACTAATTGCGTCATCTACATCTATTACTATATCATCTTCTTTATTTGCCGCTTCTTGTTGATTTGCGTCGTCTTCTTGTTGTTTTGCCGCTTCTTGTTGTTGTTTTATTTGTTCGCCTGTTACCCCTCCCTTCTGTCCTCTCTTAACCTTGTTCTTTAAACATTTTAGATAAGACCCTTCTAATACTCTTAGTTTATCTAATAAGGCTATTCTTTTAGAACAATCTTTTATTAAAGACATAGACCTTCTATCTTTGCTGTGAATTTTCTTTGCTAAATCAGCATATTTCTTAGTTAAATCTTTAAAAATCTTTTCTTCTTCCATTTATATATACTAGAATATATTATTTCTATATAAGGGATTATTATAGTATATTAAGGGCTTGCTCGCTCCCTCGCTCATAACTTACTAGTCTGCGTGCTACTAGACGAAGAATATGCTCTCGTCTTTTTAGCATTAACCAGCATCGCCTTAATTTCTTCAGGAGCATCTTTTAATTCTGTGTATATAAAGTTATTGTTTTGTGGGTTGCGGATAATATAGTAATTTAGTTGTGTCTTGTCATTATGTCTATACAGTATTACGAGGGGTCTTTCTAATACTTTGCTGCCTCCGCTATTGATGCCTCCACTACCTCCGCCGCTATTGCTACCAGCCTTAAATATAGTCGTGGTTATAGATAAGTCCTTGTCGTCGGCACGCTTGCTAACATCAACTGCTTTTCCATATTCAGCACGGCTATGTATAATTAATATAGAGATATTGAGAACCTTAGACATCATATAAAAGGTTATCTCGTTAGGATGATATATATATGAACCGGATGTTTGCATATGGTTTAATATCTTATTCCTTTCCTCTACGCTGCTGTTATAAAAATAGTTTGCTAAAAACAGTTCAACATTCTTGAATGGCTTTTTAGTATTATTAACTTGGTTCATAGCGTTTATGTAGGAGATGTAAAAATGCGGGTCTTTAAATATATTCTTAATATTAGTAATGTTGTCTCCTCTACCATCTTTATTTTTATTGAACTCATTCTCATAATACTTGAATGTCTTCTGTATAATATCTTCATAGTCATTAACGAGGTTATTGTCTAGCGTCTTTAAGTAATTAAAGAGTTCTATAATATTGCTAGGAGCATAGGCATTCTTCACATATCTTATGTGATACCATATCCTCTTCTTATATTTTAACCATTTAGAATTCAGGGTCTTCAGTTCCCCATCAAACATAGAAGGTATCTTAGCGATTGCCTTAGCGTCGCTCTTGTCGCTACCGCTTTTGCTTCGGCTGCTTCGGCTGCCGTTCTTCTCATTCTTTATATCACCATAATTCACTATAGCACCGCTATTGCCGCTATCACCGCTATCACCGCTATCGCCGCTAGCACCGATATCGTTTTCTATTATTCTAGGGTTTGCGTCGTGATAATAAAGGATGCTCTTAGGTATATTCTTGTTTATTAAATATTGAGTGAATAGCAGTTCTGTTCCATCGTTGTTATTCACGAAGTTATCTGACAGACCATTAATATAGTCATATTTAGTATGTAAAAGAGTGCTAGCATACCAATTATTTAAACCATCTTTGGTAAATACTGGTATCTCCTCTAATATTATCTGTATCTTTGCGGTGCTGCGAGGGCTACGCGGGCTCTGTCCTTTGTCAAACAAGCCTACAAGCCATTTAATGAATTCGACACGAGACTTCTTAGAGTATTCGGCAATCTTATTGTTTTTAGTTTCTAGCAAGGCTTCTAATCTATCCTTTACTAGCAATCTTAGTCGCGACCATTCTTTTATATCCCTAGCATTCTTCTTATCGTATTCTTCATACACTCCTTTCTTACCATAAAGTATTACTCGTCCTTCGCCTGCGCTGCTTGCGCTGCTTGCGCTGCCGTCCACAGTTCCCTCTAGAGGCTGCTTATGAACGCTTATGGTTAGCCTAGCGTCATTAAAGGTAATCTCGCCAATATCTACAGTAATATTAAGTGTCTTCTCAGCCTTATTCAGTTTATTTATATTTTCTAAAAATTTGGCGTGTAGGTGGTTAATAGTTTCTATGTTTCTACCATTATAAATATCATCTACAAATACCACATTTTTAATATTGAGTTCTTTCATTAAATAAGGTAGCACTATGGAGCCGTTAGGTTTAAAGTGGATTATAACGCCGTTCTCTAGCATCATCTTGTCAATCGTATAATTGTCATTAATTATTATGGTGTTAAAACGATACGCTTTTATTTCGTCCTTCATATTGTTATCAAGATGCTTTAGATGCTTCAGTATATTAGAAGCTCTTCTATAATTCATTATCTTAGTTATATTTGGGAATTCGTTCAAGGTGTAATGCTTTTTCTCAGCATTATTGATGGTTTTTATTACTAGAGGTTCGTAGAAATAGATATTATCACGGTCTTTCATTATCTCGTATAATTTATTATCCTTGTTTTTCTTGTTATCCTCTTTGCTACCATTAACAACCCACTTTTCTTTCAGTATCATCAATATCTCTACATCCTTCTTCTTCTGTAATCCGTCGTAATACTCTATAATATCATTAGCATATTCAGGGACTACCAAATCAACGCTAGGGATATTACTGTTGGTATTTATAGTAATCTCCCAGACAATCAGCAGTTTCTTATATACCAAAGCGACTAGACTATAAAGATACTGGATGCCTTTGTCTTCAGGATAGTTGTCGGCTGAGAGGTATTCTATAAATGTCTTGTAAGATTTATAGATATATAGAAGGCGCGAGATTTTGTATTCGTCAGCTTCGCTAGCATCTTTATCAGGCACTTCAGGTAGCTCAATATTGAGGTTCTTGGTAATTATATGTTCTTTTAAATCCTCATAAAGCACCTTATTGTCTTCGTATAATACCGGCTCATAATCGCCAAAATCCTTACAGACATTACCGTTATCAAGAGATATATATTTTAAAATATCCATCTTATTCTTAATAGTTTCTATGAATGTTGGCTTAGTATCGCCGACTAAATATGCTATCGTATTTATTATGTTATCATACTCCTTGGATATATCCTCAATATTTATTAGCCCTCTCCTAAATATACACTTCTTCTTACTTATATTATTAGGCGAACTACATTTACTTAGATATTCCTTATAGACATTTGGATACAATATTTTATACAGTTCTTCTGGTATATCTCCATATCTATTATTTTTATCTATAGGGTATTTTTTCATAACATGATTTATGTTGTCATTATCGGGCTTAGGGAGTGCTTTCGGCTGTGTTGGCTGCTTTGGTGATGCTTTCGGTTCTTTAGGTTCTTTAGGTTCTTTAGGTTCTTTCGGTTCTTTATGTTCTTTAGGAGACTTAGCCGCCTTAGCAGGTGCTTTTACTCCCTTAGGTTTATCAGGGTCTTTTATACCACAGCAAGGCATATCATCTTTTTTCTTTAAATATACAAATTGTCCTTTGCTTTTCATTAATATAGGTTTTTCGTCAGCAACCGGACATTTAGCGTTAAGGTCTGCTTCGTCTAGCGGTATATTACTTTTAGGACACCATATACGAGGGCATACATATCTATTATTATTATGAACCAGAGAATTGTTAAACTTATAACCTTGTTTTATTAAATTATCATATTCTTCTATAGATAATGGTAAAGGTTGATGTATTTTCTGACATTTACGGGCTTTATTATTATTACCCCATATATCTTTGTCAGCAATCTTTAGTTTATTTATTAAATAATAGTTATTTTCATCATCTTCGCCTTTTGCTTTCCCTGCTCCGCCGTTCGCGATTGCTCCAGCCTCTAAAGAGTAGCCGTTCGCTATCGCTCCAGCCTCTAAAGAGTAGCCGTTCGCTATCGCTCCAGCCTCTAAAGAGTAGCCGTTCGCTATCGCTCCACCACTAGAACCACTAGAAGCGTCAGCATATTTATTTATTATTCCTTTATACACTTCATCGTTGCTGCTGCTGTCGCTACCTTTACTGTCCTTGCTGTCCTTGCTACCCTTTACGCTGCTACTACGAACCACAGGTGCGGTTATAGGTTCAGTAGATTGTCCGTCATTAATTGAACTTTCTATTATATGGGATATCCAATATTCTAAGCATTCAAACTCAAAGAATGACTTTATATTTTTAATATCAAACATAAAACCACCAGCCTCTTTCTTGACTATAATAAGGGCGTCTAGGATTTCAGCGGTATTCACAGTAAGTTTTGTATCGATATTGTCAATATCAAGCGCTCTTTTATCCTCGTAATTAGCAGTCCTCTTGTAATAATAAAACACACCGTCCTTATCCTTCGCTCCTATGAATATAGTAGATATCCCTATCTCCCGACGCAAATTCTCAGCAGTCGCCTTATATACATTATATCTTATGCGGGCATTAATGGATTTCTCCTTAAATACTATGTTGATATTAAGAACTTTATTTATGTATTCGCTCAGTTCGTCTTTGTGCTTTTGTATGTCGGCTAGTCCGGCACCTCGGTCTATCTGGTAATTGAAGGTTAAATGGATGATACCAGTAGAATAGATGGTAATAAAGATGCGTTTTGTATAATATATCTTAATATATTCTTTGTCTTTGTTGGTGGTATCGTTAGCCTCTTTAAATATTCGCGAGAGTTCTTTGCGGTTTTTAAAGGTATGTCTCTTGTATAACTTGTAAAACGCCTTGTTTAGGCTGGTAATATATTGGATAAGTTGTATATTGTGCGAAGCGGACAACTTGTCAAATAAGATGACGAGCGAGGGCATATCAGGGATTTTGGCGGCGAATACCACTTTAGAATATTCTTCAGCGACCTTCTTGGTATTCGCAACTTTCACTCTGTATATCTCACCTACCTTGTGGTCGCTAGCAGCCCTATAATTATTACACTTAAACCTTAAATTGTCATAGTAGTATTTAATATCCTCATTAAAATCGCTTTTTAAAACAATATTAATAACATCAGTTGTCTCAAACAATTCTTTAGACTTCTCGTAACCCTTATGTATAGCAGAGTTTATGTCGTCTGCCTTCCTGTCCGTAGATTTAAAAGGGTTAATGTCATAACCCTTCCATTTAATGGAGGTGCCGTTGCCGCCTATGTCAAACAAGAACGGCTCCTTATTAACCCAAGCGTAATAAGGGGTTTTATCGGCGGCGCTAGCAGCACCGGCAGCACCGGCACTGGCATTATTTATGTAATACGCTATCTTATTCATAGCGTCTTCTTTGCTACTGTCTTGATATATGGGCTCTTTAATCACTATGATAGATGTGCTATAGGCAGCGTTAGCAGCGTTAGCAGCGTTAGCAGCGTTAGCAGCGGGGTCAAAGACATATTTAATAGGCTGCTTGCTATTAACCCATTTATACACATAAACAGGTTTAACTATATTCATTAATATTTTATGTATCTAATAAAATATGAAGAAAATCATATTTTTTTATTGAAATCTTATTATAGAAGACTTATAAATTTTATAATAATGAATATAGAAGATGTTATAGATAAACTAGAATTTATTTTACATAAAAAATCAATAAAAACTTTAGAAAAATACACACAGCAGGTCGCAGCAGCTACTACTACACCTCCTGCTACAACAACACCTCCTGCTACAACAACAACACCAGCAGCTACTACAACGACACCAGCAGCTACTACAACGACACCAGCAGCTACTACAACGACACCAGCAGCTACTACAACGACACCTGCTAAAGAAGAAACTAAGAAACCTAGCGAAGAAGCAATAAAATTTGAGAATAATTTAATGGATACTTTAAAATGGGTATTTATAGGGATTGCTATCTTTGTGGTAATAATAGTAATACTAGGTATCGTATATTGGTTTATATTTGGAAGTTCCAGCACTACTACTACAGAGAACACCGATGGTATCAACGGAGAGAATGGCGAAGCCGTGAATACCGATGGTATGAATGAAGTAAACGGCGATGCCGTGAATGGGGACGCCGTGAATGGCGATACTCCTTATAATTATAATGATGATATTCAAGAACCCTACATAGAAACTAGTCCTGTTAATGATGCTAGCACATCATCTATGTTATCTTCATTTATTCCTTATTCATCTTCATTTAGTAGAAATGATAGCCCTGAAGCGCCAGCGGCACCAATAGCCTTACCTGAGCCAGCAATAGAAGCGCCCACATCGCCAATAGCCGTCCCTGAGATACCAGTAGCACCTGAAATACCAGCGGCACCTGAGATACCAGTAGCACCTGAGATACCAGTAGCACCTGAGATACCAGTAGCACCTGAAGTATCGGTATCATCATCGGTGTCGCCAGCACTAGCAGTCTCACCAGCAGCACCAGCGCTAACGCCTGTAATTCAAAATAATAGTATTGAAGTCAAAAAATAAATGTAATGAATACCTACATCGTCTTCATATAGTAGCCGATGTATAGACCAATAATAATACCCAATAGAATAAACATAACAAACATAAAGGTAGATGACAATAGATAATATAGAATATATAGAATAACAATTAGTATTGCGAAGTTATTATATCCTATATATTCAACGAGCCAAAACAAATCAGGGATACCTAGCATCATATCTATAAGTAATAAATTTTATTATAATGTTTCTAGATACATCTAGATTACTAGAGATTTAATGTGTCCTACGCGGATATCGGTATTCACCATAATCTGGTAGCCTGCTTGTGTAATTTTCTTACAAAAACTAACATCCTCGCTACAAATATCACGAATTACCGTGCCGTCATCAGCCTGAATAGTTACTATTTCACTATCAAAATAGGGATATTTAATATTGTCAAAGACCTCTTTGCGAATAGCCATAAAACCCATACCGCTATAAACGACCGAGAAGTATTTAAATTCTGTCTCTTTTTTCCATACCTCAATATCTTCGGGCTTAATAAATTTAAAGGTGCCGTTCTCCTTAAAATAGGAGGTGTCCCAGTCTTTAACAAAGGCATAATTTGTCAAATCAGCCATCCTATACATTCCGGCGACTACTGGGTGTTCTTCTGTCGCCTCTATTAATTTTTCTACTTGTTCGTAAGTGAAAACGATATCGCTGTCAATAGTAATCCATACATCAAAAGGCTGTCCGTTAAATGGCTTTTGGTCTTGTCCCCTAAGCACATCAAGACCTAGAGTTGTCATCCTTACAAAAGGAACAAATGAGCCAGTCGCTGGAGAAATCATAATGTCGTATTTTCTGGTTTCCCACAGTTTGCTAATAGTCGCAGTCCAAGAAATTAAAAACTTTGAACTAAAATTATCCCCAGGTAGCGCAAAGACAATCTTCTTAACATTTGGGGTAGGTTGAGGTAGCTGCGGTAGCGGCGGTAGCGTAGCAGGGACATCAGCTACCGCCTCTACTTCAACAGCCGCAGCAGCCGCAGCTACAACTACATCAGCAGCCGCAGCAGCCGCATCAACTACCGCATCAACTACCACATTTACCTCAGTAGACGCTACCTCAGCTACCGCATCAGCTACCGCATCAGCTACCGCATCAACTACCACATTTACCTCAGTAGACGCTACATCAGCTACCGCATCAACTACCGCATCAGCTACCGCAACAGCCACATCAGCTACCACAACAGCCGCATCAACTACCGCATTATCGTCGTTCATCGTATTCTTTTTTATTATACTTAGTATAATATTAATATTCTTATATATTTTTAGGCGTTGTTAAATTAAGAGAAATATAAAAATTGATATAAAATATATATATTATAAATAATAATAGCGTATAATGTCTTCAGCCGAAAATAATACTTTAACATATGATATTGAACTAGACGGTAATTCTATGAGATGCGGGCAACCCAGTAAAATCAAGAAAATCCTTAAGCCTCATCAGTTAGCCTGTCTATACAAAGCAATTTATATGGAAAATATCGGCACCATAACCTACAAAAACCGAGATGTTAGCCTAAGGAATAACAATCCACGCACTATCAAAATATCAACAAATATTGGTATTATCGGGGATATTGTCGGGTATGGTAAGACGCTAACGGCGCTGTCTATTATCGCACATAATTCGCTAGACAAAATCCACATTAACAGCACAAAAGTTCATAGTTTTCATAGCAATAAAGCATACAACTATTTCACCGCCGAAACCGATAATTTAAGCCTACCTAATCAAGATAATATGATTAACTCAACGCTCATTATAGTTCCACGCGGACCCGTTTATGTGCAATGGGAGAAAACCTTAAAGGATGCTACCGACCTCAAGTATATTGCTATAGAGGACTTAAACTTTATTAAAAAGAATTTGCCACCATTCACTAATAATGAGCGGGATATTATCGACTACTTTAATCAATTTGATGTCGTCCTCATTAAGAATACGACGCTAGACCGATTGCTGGATTATTACAATTACCCTGCTGCTATAAAGCATTTCATATATAAATGGAAGCGAATTATGATAGACGAGTGTCATGACATCATCAACAAAATTGAGATATTTGACTACCTATTCATCTGGTTGATTAGCGGCACCTATTTCAATATGTGTAATAGGATATCTTCGCCGTCGTATTCGCAATACTACAATATCAAGGATATACTGAGAGAGGATTACATTAATTATATCTTGGTTAAATGCGATAAGGACTTTGTAAAGGAAAGTTTCAAGATACCGCCTATTATCGAGTATTATCACCTCTGTAAAATGTCTAAGTATCTAAAAATTATCAAGAAATACATCAACAGTTCTATATTAGACAAAATCAACGCCAACGATATCTCAGGGGCTATTAAAGACTTAGGAGGCAAGAATGAGACCGAAGAAGGCATCGCTACGCTCATTTGTGCCGATATGAATAAGAACCTCTCTAATAAGCAGAAGGAGCGTGAGTATATCTCAGGGCTAGACATATTAGAAGAGAACAAGGCGAACCGCCTAAAAACTATTGACAACGAAATCACGATTATTGAAGGGAAGATTAAAGACTTGACTGAGCGGATTACAGAAATCAACAGCAAAATCTGCTCTATTTGCTTAGATAATGTGTCGCAGCCTATCATATTAGAATGTACGCATATATTTTGCGGCAGCTGTCTATTCAAGTTTCTCAACAGCCCGCACAGCAATTCGCACGCTTCGCACGCTTCGCATAACGCCATTAATAAGAGATGCCCTGATTGTCGGGCAGAAATCAGGAGCACCGAGAACTTAACAGCAATTGTTAGCATCAAGAATGAAATTACAAACGAGATTGCCTCGCCTGTTTGCGAAGGTATGAGTAAGATTGGTAAAGGTATTCTTAACAAAGAGGATACTTTGCTAGAAATCATTAAAAATAAACCCGACGGCAAGTTCATCGTGTTTAGCAGAGTGGATGTATTCACAAATATTATTAAACTGCTAGTGTCTAACGGTATCACCTTTGCCGAATTAAAAGGGAATACCTCGCATATGATGAATGTATTAAAGGACTTTAAAAACGGCGTTATTAATGTCATCTTGTTAACCACGCAATACGCCGGATATGGTATTGATATTAATTATGCGACGGATGTTATCATATTTCACTCTATGGCTGTAGATAAACAGCAGGCAATAGGCAGAGCGCAGCGAGTAGGACGAACAAATAACCTAGTAGTCCATAACCTGTGCTTTGAACACGAGTTAGAAGACAATATCCAATCACCGGCTATCTAGTACTAGTATCTAGTAGCATTAGCAATACCAATACAATCGCAAATACAAATAACATATCTATATATACCTATCTCTTTTTTATATCAACATCTAAAAAATGATAATAGAAGGTTATCTTGGTAATTATATAAATAATTACGCATATATTTAACTACGCAATTTAGATAAAAAGGCAATTATGGTAGATGATAGAAATGCGCAGCGTGGTGCTACTGTATCTAAAAGAATGAATAAGACAGCACGCACGCCTCGCTCCTCACGGACAGGCTACTACGCGTCCAATTATTTTGAGTGTATAGATAGCGTGTGTGCCCGTATCTCCAGCGAAAAACAAAAGTATTACCTAAATATCGCCGCAAAAATCGCCATCAAGTCGCCTATGTTTAACCACAAGCACGGAGCAATAATAGTATATAAGGACAGGATAATAGGCACAGGATATAATTATTATATGGCGGATTTCAGTATTCACGCAGAAGTAGCGGCAATCGCCAGTATTCACAAGAAACAAAGGCATATACTTAGCGAATGCGATATATATGTGGTTAGGATTGGTCCAGACCGCTTTAACAATCCTTTAAAATACTCTCGTCCTTGTACTAACTGTAGTAATACAATTATTAAAAATAATATTAAAAACGCCTTCTATTCTACCAACTACGAGTATGACACCATTAGAGAATGCGAGGATACCCACAAGTGTAAGCGACCTGTAAAATGTATATTACAATAAGCCCCACTAGATAGTTAGACGAACCATCGCTAACACATCGCTAAATCGTTAGACGAACATCGCTAAATCGTTAGACGAACCATCGCTAAATCGTTAGACGAACCATCGCTAAATCGTTAGCGATACCTTAGGGATTATTCTCTTAATGTTCTTCTTCACTACTGTCTGTCTATCTTCTTCAAAAATCCGCTTCAACAATTCTTCGCCGGACAACTCTTTATATTGAATGATTTTTGTTTTTATGTCGTTCATCTTGATAGGGACGATACATTCCTTAACATTTGTTTTAATACGCCCGTGTGCCGTGTTTAGGTCGTTGTATTTAAAGTTAAACATAAACTCCTCAATCTTGTTATTGAGGACACGCTGATAATTCTTACGCTCCTTCATCGCAATCATTAATTTCCTTATTTGGTCGTCGTATTTAAACCAGTCATTCACTAGGTTCTTAAATGTCTCTAGTTCTTCTTCAGTAGGCTCGGTCTTCCCTTGATTTATGATGCTATCTACAATATTATCGGCAGCAGCAGCGGCAGCAGCAGCGACAGCAGCGACAGCGTCGTTATTCATTATTATTCGTATATATTTATATATATCTTGTAATATTTATATATATTTCATATTTTTGCTCTAACCTTTAACAAACTTCTCAAGTTTCTTATAAACCCTTTCGTCGTCATATTCGCCTTCTTTTTTACCTTCGTTATACTTAATAATTGTAGGAAACCCATTAACACCCTTCTTATATTTCACAGGCAGATGTTTGAGATGCGTCGCCTCCACATTTAATATGTCGCAGCCTCTAGCATTCTTATATTTCTTACATATTTTATCCCAAGTAGGTCTAAGCGCCGTGCAGTGTCCGCACATATCCCAATAATAAAATATGGTTATATTTGGTGATGTCTTTAGCACATCCCCAACCTGCTTTTTGTTTTCAGCACTTAGAATATACAACATAACAGTTCTCTTATATATTAAAATATATTTATAATTTATAAGTAAGTAAAGAAGGATAATGAAAGAATATGCCGTGTTAGATTATGATAGCAATTATAACCCGAAGGTGCTGAGTGCGAATATATCGTGTAAGAGTATGTCGTCGCTATCTAGTGCCTATACTCTACAGCAAAACAACCTATTTGCCGACAGAATAAATATGGATATCTTCAATTATCACAATAATTACAATAAGGATATATACGCACTTAAGGGAGACGAATACGAATTATTGAGCGGGTTCTCTATAAACAAAAAGAGTTGTCTATTTAAACGCCCTGAATACAACGACGGGGCTTGGATACAACAATACCAGCCAATACTCCCCGTCCTACAGCAGACCCTAGAAAATAATAAAGACAAATACAAACTTTTTGACTACCAGACTAAAAATAAGACGATGGTCGTCCGTAGGTAGGGGCTGTCCCGAAGGGCTGTCCGCAAAAAATTGATTTTGGATACCTTAATATAATTTAATATATCCTTAAGTATGTGGTATATACAATTGATAGACGCGCCGCATATGCATGCTTCGTATTACGACTTTATGGGATACCAGATGCTCGAGAGGCATATAGAGACAATTTATGATACATTTCCACGGCATTCTTGCGAAGATTACAAAGGATTAAATAAGGATATTGAAGAACATATACTAGAATATATAAACGGGTTGGCTAATAAAACTATTGAATTGTATGTGTATAACTATGGGATAGATAATGCTATAGTATTACTAAACCGGTTTAATAATAATTCGAGAACTAGCAAATATACCAACACAACTTCTAAAACCTTGCTATTTGCTATATTTTACAACAGGTTTGTTATTGAATATATACCCAATATCCTAGATTACAGAAACTATAAATATCCTTTGTTAAGCATTATAAAGATACAAAGAGTATGGCGTAAAATGCTAGCATATAGAAAGAGTATAAAAAGAGAAACAGTTGAGAATGATTTTGTCTATCTTATTGAAAAGATAAACAAAGAGATTACTGGAGAACCTGCTAAGAAGGTTCTGGTATATCTGGTAAATAAATTTAGGAGACGGCTGAGTAAGACATTATGAGACATTATGAAGCCGTAATATAAACAGCATACCATCTATCAAAATAGTCGCATATGCATTTTAATACGAAGATACCTATTATTATCTTAAACATATTTATTATTATAACATATTTATAATATTCAATTTTTAGTTATCCCTCATAACCTTAAGTTTCTAGAACCTATTTTTATGTATATATAGCATATTGTCGCCAAACCATTTCATATCCATATTATTTTTTCTTAGCAAACTTACGAACTTCAAGTTGCCGTAATAGGGCTCTTTATTACCCTTGTGGAATACTCGTGGAGCCATCTTGTCATATAATTCGTATTCGCATTTAACAAAGCAAATGATATTGTATGGCTTTAATCTATAAAACCGCATATTGAATTTTTGCTGTTCTGCTAGCAATCCCTTAAATTGCGGGCTATCTCTATCTATCACCTTCTCATTAATAAGAACCTTCTTTAATTCTACAATAAATTCTTTGTGTTTTGCTAGAGTTCTAGGTAATGGCGTGGGGCTTTCTCTATCCATTACAAATTTAGCGGGAACTTGGTAATTAGAAGAAGACCAGAAAGGATTTTCGTAAGGGTCTTTAGCGGCTTTAGCGGCTCTTGCGGCTTTTGGCGATGATGGCGATAACGGTAGTGTGATGGTTTTAACGGCTCTTGCTGCTCTTGCTGCTTTAGCGGCTTTAGCGGCTTTAGCGGTAGCGGCTACTGGGACTACTTTAGGGGTCGCTGGTGCCTTTGCTGTGGCTCTTGTGGTTGCCGGTTTTGCGGCTTTAGGTGATGACGGGGACAACGCTCTGGCTGCCGCTGTCGCCGCTCTAGTAATTCTTCTAGGCGAAGGAGACCTAGGCGACTTCTTGCGAGCCGCTGAATTTAACATACTTACTTCTATTATAACATCTATAAAAAAGATTAAAAATTGATTTAATATATATGTATATAAGGCATAGGCTCACTAAGTAATGTCCCAGATATATCTAGGGGCTCATATCAATCGTGAGAAAACCATCCTAAAGACTATGGAAACAATCACAAAGAATGGTGGAAATTGTCTACAACTGTTTGTTTCTAATCCTCGCAGCACCGCCCTTGTATCGCTAGATAATTACCTCAGTATTGCCGATGATATAAGGGAATATTCGGCAAAACACAACTTTCGCACAGTAATACACGCCTCATACACAATAAATCTGGCGCGTGATTTTAAGAACGGAAAGCGCGCTGTTTCTATTGAAGATTGCGCGTGGATACAATTGCTATTACACGAATTGTATATTTCGCATCTTCTTAGGTCTTCTGGTGTTGTAGTGCATGTCGGGAAACACACGACACAGACACCAGAATATGGTTTAGAAAATATGAGAATAGCACTAGAATATATTATAGCCGAATTACAGAAAAATAAAATAACTGCTAAGATACTTCTAGAAACACCAGCAGGACAAGGAACAGAACTTTTAACCGATTTAACAGAATTTCTAGAATTCTTTAATCAGTTCTCGGCAGAACAAAAACAACATCTAGGTATATGCCTAGATACGGCACATATCTGGGGGGCTGGTTATGAATTGAGCGAAGCCCTAACTATGATTACCCACAAAAATGCCGGCGATTTAGTTGCTATACACCTCAATAATAGCAAAGTAGCTAAAGGTAGCCGTGTAGATAGACACGCGACCCTGTTTGATGCCGTCGGCAAAATCCCCCACAATTCTATTAAAGTATTCTTAGAACTGTTAGCGACGAAGCCTACGAAGCCTACGAAGCCCAAGACACAAATGCCTATCATAATCCTTGAGACACCATCAGCAAATTATAGTGAAGAATTTATGGTCGTCGCGGCTGTCGCGGCTGTCGCGGCTGTCGCCTCTACGGCTGCTAGCCTATCTTAAGCCAACTTTCAGGGAACAAGTCGTCCTTTATCGTCCCCTTGTAGTTATGCCCGAACCATTCATTTGGGTAGCAGACAACTGGATTTTGCGAAGAAGACAAGTAGGCACCGAACCACGAAAAGGTGCTGTTGCCTATAATGTAATGCTTAGAAGATGTCATAATTAGCAATTGTTCCCAATCAGGGATATTATCTGCTACTTTTTTATATTTTAAATCCTTACCATATAATTTCTTGAGAGCGTCATTTATCTCCAAGTTATATTTATTAACAATTTCTCGGTCATTTGCTTCGCAGAAATAGAGGATTTCGTAATCATATATATCAACGCCTGCTCCAACCAAGGCTTTAAAAGCATCTATGTAATACTGAGGCGGTTGCACAGGATGCCACGCTAGCAAATTAACATAGTCCCCTATACGATAATGGATGGTAATAGTTTTGTGTGTGGTGTATTCAGGATACTTTGTTAAAGTCCTGTTGATATGGTCGTCAATACCTATAATTCTCCTAATCTTGTTAATATTACGCTCAAAATATTTAGGACTTTGAAAATAACCTTCTAATAGTATGTCCTTGTCGTAAACTGGTATTTCTTTGTAATGAAAATAGGGAGCCTCATATTTGTCGGCAATCTCCATCTTGCCTGATGTTTTATGGCTGATATTACTAAACAAGGTGTCCCAGTAATATTTACGATACCCTATATCGCCAGTCGTATATAATATGTAATTCTGGCTATTATCTATGTAATACGAGATTACAGCAAAAATCTTAAACAATTGATTACCAATCCCGCCATTCACCACAATACCCGTATAATTCATTATTTCTATTAGTATTGTATGTGAAGTTATATTTATATATGTATATATGTATATATGTATATATGTATATATGTATAAGATATGTTCTGTAATACTAAAAAATGATTGGTAAAACTTTCTTTATTTATATTAAGAAAGAAACGATGATGACCCGTAGCCAAATGAAAATTGTCGCTGCTGGACCCATAACTCTTGCTGTTCTTACTGGACCCGCTGTTCTTACCGCCCTTAATACACCCGCACTTATTGTACCAACAGAACCGGCTATTCTCTCTGTCGCTGCTCCTGCTCCTCCAGTATTCTATCCTAGTATGTTTGACAGATGGGCGATACCATTCTAAGTTATATTTCGGTGTATATATATGTGTCATATATGGTATCTATTTTTATATTTTTATTTTTGTAGGAACCGATATAGGTATGGGTATAATTTGTCCTATTTTACAAAGGTTATGATAAAAATTGATTGGTTAGATTAAAAACTATATTACAGCCAACCACAGAAGCAAGGATAAACAACACCCATCCTAGTTCTAGAAGTTCTAACAAGCCTACCTAACAAGCCAATCCAACTTTAAAAATCTTAAAGTTCTACAAGATGTCCGCCGCTGTCGCCGCTGTCGCTGCTACCGCTGCTAATGTTAGCCTTCTTATCAAGGAAGCGATGGCTAGTATGCCTGATAGTCTCAATACCAAGAAAGAGATTGACGAGTATTACAAGAAGGCGATGAAAGATATTAATGATAAGGTGAAAGAAGAGAAGAAAGCCGATAAGGCGACTGCTAAGGCAGAGCCTAAGAAGCCTAAAGAACCAAAGGAGCGTGTCAAGAAGGCAGCAAAGCCTGCTGAGGTTGATGAGGACGGAAACGAGATTGTCAAGGTGAAGAAGCCTCTTAATAAATACCAGCTGTTTATCCAACAGCAGCGTCCTAAGGTGAAAGAAGATTACCCTGAATTGTCTGGTGAAGAAATCTTCACAAAGATTGCTGAGCTCTGGAAAGAACACAAGGAAAGCGAAGCCAAGAGTGATAGCGACGATACTGCTGAGGTTGTCGTCAAGGAAAAGAAGGAGAAGGCACCTAAGGAGCCTAAAGCACCGAAGGAGCCAAAAGAGCCAAAAGCACCAAAGAAAACAAAGGCAGCGGCTGCGGATGCTGCGGCAGATAGTTCATAAATACTAGGATATGATAGCGAATGCTATGTAATATAGGATATATATATATGTGTGTTATATATTTTTATATTTTGAATTTGATATACAAGATGATACTATATGATACAATAATATATTTTTGTCATTAAAAATATCAAAAAAACACTCTAAAAATATAAAAATTGATGATGTCTTTTGTTTTGTATAAAGTTTTAAAGAAACACAAGATGACTACTATCTCTATGAAAATCAAGGAAGCTATGGCTAATATGCCTGATACTTATAATACCAAAAAGGAGATTGATGACTATTACAAGGAGGCTATGAAAAAGGCTGCAGAAAATAGCAAGACTAAGAAAGGTGCTAAGCCTAGTGATGATACTGATAAACCTAAGAAGGAACTTAATGGATATCAACTGTTTATGAAAGAACACATTAAAACCGTTAAGGAAGAAAACCCGTCTTTAACAGGACCCGAAGTATTCTCTAAGATTGCTGAGTTATGGAAGAAGAAGAAAGAAGAAGCGGGAGCAGCGGTAGCAGATGTTCCTACGGTAGTTGCTGCTGCTGTTCCTACTGTAGTTGAAGTAGTTGTTAAAGAAGAAGACGCTAAGGCTGACGCTAAGGCTGACGCTGACGATGAAACTGTTGCTAAAACAGAAGTGAAGAAGAAGAAAGCGAAGTAAGCGAAGCGGCGGCGAGCATAGCCGATGTGCTAATATGATGACATAGTATATATGTGTATGTATCTATATATTTTTATATTTCCAAATGCGTATCCTCTTTTATACCTCGCCTATTCTATAGGGGTGTTATGCTTATATCATTTTCTAGGGTATATGTTTTTTATTTTTATATATAATATACTATATATTATAGAACAGGGGTATAAATAATATGAAGGGACGCCCGCAAACAGCAACAGAAACAGCAAGAGCAAGAGCAATAGCAAGAGCAACAGCAAGAGCAGAAAGACTAGCAAAAGAAAAAGACCAACTGCTACATCCAATAACAAAAACAAATAGAATATATAATAATCTTATTAACAACATAAATGATACAAACGGGGCATCATCCGCAAAAAAACGTCCAACTACAGCACCCCTACCTACAACAGTACGCCCATTTACAGCAATAGAACGCCAACATTTACCACAACATCAAGAACCTCAGCTACCGCAAGACGAAAATCTAGGCTTTTATAATTTTACAAATGATACTACAGTATATTGTTTTTCGGATATTGAAAGTAATATGCCTCCAGAAATTAAAGACCTGATGTTTGATACAAATGACAAAAAAACAGATATAGAATATGCTCCAATAAAACTAGTAAATAAGGCTATTGTTTTTACAGGAGACCTAATAGACCGTGGAGCATATACTGTTAGAAATCTACTAAATATGCTGAATTTAAAAGAAACTAATAATGATAATGTTATACTTATTTGCGGTAATAGAGATATCAATAAAATAAGGATGTATCACGAGTGTTATATTGAAGAAATAGATGAGAAGATTTTGAAGAAAGGTAGTGAATTAAAAACGATTGAAAGTATTATAGAATTGTTAGACACAGAGATAGGAAACAAGGATATATTTGAGAATAGTGGTTGTGAAATATCAGCCTCTATAAATATAAAAGGTATAGTTAATCCTCTAGAACACCCTCTTATAATTCGTAAAAAATATGATAAAAATTTTAGAAAATCCTATCACGATGATATAAGTAGAATTACGGATATCTATACAAAAACTTTAGGGTCTAATAACCAGATTAAATTTTTTAATGACGAGTTTAATGCGTTATTTGGGAATGATTTATTTGGATTTACTAATGAAGATTTACACGAGAAAGATAGAGAACAATTTAAAGCGGGTATTGAGAATGACACTAGATATATATTATTACTTAAGTTTATCGCTATGATGAATATGGTGATGGGTAAAAATAGGATACCTGATGAATATAATAGCCTACCAGAATGCTTGAAACCATATAACGGGCTGTATATTAAATATCTAGAAAAATGTCATATTATCTCCAAATTCACAATAGGCGGGATTGAAGATAATATATATATTGCTTCGCATTCTGGAATACCCTATAAGGAAGCGACAGCAGCAACAGCAGCAACAGCAGCAACAGCAGCAACAGCAGCGGTAGCGGGCTTCTTTTATATACCTGATGATGTCGGTATAGAGCCCACAGTCCAACCTAATGGAAGCAAGTATATAGAAAATATTGAGAATATAAATAATAATTTTAATAATTTTATAAAGAGAATTTTAAAGAATGAAGTTAAATACGCAGATGATGATTTTAAAAAGTATGTTGCTATGGGAGCCAGTTGCGAAAATACTGCTATTACCGGACTAACATCTGTTGCGTCCCCTATTGTTTCTTCAAAAATTATAGGAAAAATTCGTGATGAAAGCCTAAACAGTCTAAGTAGCCTAAATATAGTCGGTGCTAAAAAAATATACAATATATTCGGTCATCAACCTAGCGGATTTACGCCGCAAATTAATAGAGTAATAGATAGAAGTTCGGGGCTAACATCATATCATATAGATTTAGATGTTTCTAAAGCCGAGGATGGCTTTGGTATATCTAATAAAAACTCTTTTGTTTATCTTACGCTCAATAATACTGAAAATAGGTTAGTAGGAAAGATTGATACAATGGCTAATAATTTTGATTTACAAATCAAAGAAAAAACTATCAATAATTTAATATTAATAAAAGAAAAATTTAATAATACTGCTAAATTTGAATATGATATACCATTAGACACCTATTGTTATGATAAGATTAAGATAAATATAGAATATAATAATGGTAAAGACACATATAAAGGAAACCCCGCGCATATGTTTTTAGTTAATGACAACTATTATGGGATGTTTGGCTACGATTTAGTTAAATTACCAAGAATACTTTATGACCCTGAAGGCAGCCTCAAGAAACAAGAAGGCGCGGGCAGAGCAATAAAGAAGACATACACGAAGTCGGCTAAACGGTTTATGAACGGCAAAAAGCAAATGGTGATATATCTAGGCAAGCGTGGTGGCGAATATCTCAAGGTGAAAGGCGAATATATGAGCCTCGTAAAGTATATAAAGATAGCGAATAAAAAGAAGCCTACAAAGAAATAATAAGGTTAGGTTCTCCTAATTACCCAAATCACGCTAAACTCCGCTAGAACTCCGCTAGAACTCCGCTAGAACTCCGCTAGAACTCCGCTAACATCTTATAGTATTGCGAGGGATACAGCGTAGAGGACATCAGGGTATGGTAATAGAAGTATCCTAGTATTATTCTTAAATTACTTTACTTTATTTTTATATTTTCTAACTTCTCCTAATTATACCTTATGACACCATAAATGATAATAGGAGCATTAGCAATACTAGGAGTTCTATAGTAATTCTAGGCATAGTTTAGCGTGATTTGGGTAATAGGGATACTCTAAGTATTATTCTTAACATCTCTAACTTATTATAATAACAAAAATTGATTATGTCTTCTACATCTATATAAAGTAGATACCTATCATATACAAAGTATGACTGACACATCCGCTACCGCTACCGTCGCAGCATCCGCAGCAGCATCCGCAGCAGCATCCGCAGTACCATTCAAATACACCTTTGAAGACCCTGTCTCATATTTCACGCCAGTATATGAGAAGTCAGGACATATCTATAAAAACGCTGAGGACAAGCCAGCAACATTTATGGGCTCCCTTAACGCCGGAGACGAACAACTGTATATTGGCGGCGGAGCCATAAACAAGGCATTTAATATCGCAATTAGAACCGACAATTACGACACGACATTATATGACTTATCTACACAGATGCATCTATCCTGCTATATGGATTGCTATAATGTTAAGGAGGAGGAAGACTTAGTCCCTGATAGATACTCTAGAACCAAATATTTAAATAAAATAAATACTGCGTATTTCAATAATAAAAAGGAGGGCACACTACATCACTTTAACGCCTTTAAGGAGGGCGGCAAATTCGCCGATAATCCATACATCGCCGATATGTATCTGTATGTTAGCGAGAGCCGTCTTACAGACTTTCAATCTAACGGCTTGTATCCTGCCGACATTTTCATAGATATTCTTAAAAAGGCACCTTATAATAATGAGGCAAATAAGGCGATGCTATACTGCGTAGGACCGAAAGGGTTAGCCGGCAGCACCGCTGATAACTTTAAAGACGCTGTGTATATAGTCGGCAAGAATATAGCTAACGCAATCTATCTTTACAATATTAACAATAACACTCCAGATACCGAGAAGATAGACTATGTCCGCATTTGCCTAATATCTGGAGGCGGCTTTAAGCACGAAGGTGTCAGCCATATTGAGGTTGCTGAGAGCCTTATTAAAGGAATTCACGAAGTAAATGAAATGAACGAAGTAAATGTAATGAATGTAATGAATTCTAAAAAACAGATTACAAATGTCGTATATAACTTCGCCTATGATAATGACGCTTTTAAACAAGCCTACGATAACTTAGGACTTAAGGACTAGGACTTAAGGACTAGGGCTCTAAGGAATAGGGAGGATATATCTAAGATATGCTTCGCATATACGCATCGCATACACAGTAGATATTACACATATTATATATTATTTTTATAATCTTATAGACATTATCCTAGATACTCTTTATAACTTCTAAATATGTAGCAAAACCGTCAGCAATATTAACCTGATTGTTATAACTAGATAAACGGACATCAAAGTGTATCCAGTTTTTTCTATATTTCACAGGGATAAAGTTCATTAAGAATAGCGAAGCCATCATCCCATCGCTATTAACGCATTTATATCCCGAGTTTTTAACATCAGCAATATTAGATTTTATATAATACATATACTCAACCCACGGAGGCAGCCTTATACTTTTCTCAGCATATTCTTTGTTATACATTTCAATATCCTTAGACAACTTATCATTTAGCGTAAAATAGGTGAAACTGGTATGACAGTGTATCCGCTCAGACCACCCTGTTAAAGTCGCATAGTCAAATATATAATCCGGCTCGTAAGTCTTACAAGCATACGCCAGAGCATCCGCCAGTATCAATCGCCCCTCCGCATCGGTATTCACAATCTCCACACTAGTCCCATTATAGGATTTAATAACATCATTAGGTTTCACCGAACTGCTTGACACTATATTCTCTACCAAAGGACATAGACAAACTATCCGGTGCTCGCTCTTGCTATCCACAAGATACTTAAACAACCCTAAAGATAACGCTGCACCTTCTTTATCCATATACATTTTTTCCATAGATTTATCTCGTTTCATAGAATACCCTCCAGTATCTATGGTGACACCTTTGCCTACTAGGCATATTGTTTTTATCGCCTTAGCCTTAGCCTTAGCATTATTATGAATATTAGCCGGCTTGTATTCAAGCACCAAGAAATGCGGCTTATTACTAGAAGACCCACCAACCGCATCAATAAGCCGCAAGCCCATCCGCTTAATATCTGCGTGCCTATAGTTGTTTATTTTAACAGTCGGCGTCTTGCTAAAAAGCCCACAAGCATAGGCTGCTAGTCTTTCTGGTATGAATATATTAGAAGGTTCGTTTATTATATTACGAGATAAATTAGAATAGTTAAGAACATCAAACAGACTGTCGATATCCGCTTTGCTTAATTGCGGGGCATAAAATGAGATGCCTATCCGCCCTTTGTCATCCGTCTTATATTTAGAGAATACATACAGTCCCTGAATAATCCTATAAATAAATCCCTTAACATACACCTTGTTTAATCGCTGTAAGTTAAAGAGAACCTCCTTTTTATTATTTAAGAACTCCTTAATTGTTATTGAATTCAATAATATATCTAGCGGGTTATTTATTATTATGTCGGTATTCTTAGCCTTCGCTTTCGCTACTATAATGGTATAGCAATTGCTATCGCGTTTCCCTGCTTTTTTATCAATACTATTTATATTATTTATATTATTTATATTATTTATAATATTGATACTCATCCTAATATATATATATATTATATGCTACTATACAGACTTGACAATACAAGACGGTTGTCTTTCAAGACGGTTGTATTTTAATTCATAGACCTTGTCGGCAATTTCTAAAGCCGACTTACGATGTGCTATGATTATCACGGTGCTATTCTGTTTATTATAGCATTCCTTTATTGTCTGCTGAACCAGTTCTTCGCAATACGGGTCAAGCGCCGAAGTCGCCTCGTCAAATATCAGGATTTGCGGTTTTCTAATTAATGCTCTAGCAATTGCTATGCGCTGTTTTTGTCCTCCCGACAACGAACTAAGTTCAGTTCCTTCAAGCCTTGTCTGGTATTTATTAGGCAGTTTAGATATAAACTCGTGTGCGTTAGCGTTCTTGGCGGCTTCTATGATGAGGCTCTCAAGGTCAGCAGCGTCAGCGGTGCCGCAGACGCCCGCACCGTCATCGCATATACCATACGCAATATTATTAGCAATCGTATCCGTAAATAATATGCTATCTTGCGCAACATATCCTATATGTTTTTTAAGCCATTCGCTATCATAATTGCGAATATCAACGCCGTCTATCGTTATGCTACCGTTTGTCGGTTCTAAGATATTCACTAATAATTTAGAGAGTGTGCTCTTACCGCATCCTGACGCACCCATAATCGCTATCTTTTCTCCTCTATCAATTCTAAAATTAAAATCAGTTAAGACAGGTTCCGTCGCCTTCTCGTATTTAAACGAAAGCGAATTAAAGACGATATCGCCTTCCATACGGTTATCAGCAGGTATATAGTAGCCCTTAGTATATTCAGGCGTATCTAGTATTTTCGTTATACGGAGATAAGGCTCTTTACATTTAAGAAATTCATTTCGCATATCAAACAAGGTTTTAATAGTAGAATATAGCCCCTGATTATGTAGAATAAAGATGGTTAGCCCTTCAACAGTCCCCAAGTAGTTCGCCGATAATATGATGATGATGGTGGTTATTGTCGGTATATTACAGACCACTAATAGGTTGCTGCCGTATAGCAGGCATTCCTTGTAGTTGTAGTTGGCGATTACACCAGAGAGCGTATTGAATTTTTCTTCAGCCTGCCGCTCATTAGCATAGGTTTTCATAACGGATAGGTGGGAGATTGTTTCGTGCGTATAGGTGTTGAGTTCCTTATTCAACTCTTCGTGGTTCGCCATTATCTTCTTGTGGATATGCTCGTAGCACGCCGATATCAAATAATTGATTGGGATTAGTATTATAGCTATTGCGGTAAGTTTCCAAGATATGTTAGACAATAGCCAGAAGGTTATAACGACCTCTATGAGAGAGCGAGAGAACACATTAATATTTAGAGATATGATGTCAGACACCACTCTAGCATCGCTATTCACCCTCTCTAGCAGCTCATTAACAGGCTCTGTCTCGTAAAACTTCAAGGGCTGGTTTAATATACGGCGATATACTATACACCTCAATTTATGGTTCATGGATTTTTGCGAATATACGAACAAGCCGCCACGCAACGAGATTGCTATCATAGATATCAGGTTTGTATAAAATAGCATAGATAAGCGTTCGTTCGTAAAATCGCCTATCATCATACGGCTCATATGCTCGCTCGCTATAACATTATAATAAGAACCTATAGAGCCGCAGAATAACCCTACGATACTGTATCTAATGTCTTTCCCACATAACTCTATATATCTCCTTAAAATTAGCATCTTTTTATTTAGTATATATGCGGTATGTATTTATATATATGGTAATTTATGGTTTATTTAGCAGTTTTTGGTCTTTTAGGTTTTGCTGCTGCTTTAGGTTTTGGTGCTGCTTTAGGTTTTGCTGCTGCTTTAGGTTTTGGTTTGGCGGCTGTTTTGGCTCTTTTGGGTTTGCCTCCTCTTGTTGGTTTAGGTACAGGTTTATCAACTATGCTATATTTTGGTTCTTGTTCTTTTTTAAGTATAAATGCTAAATAATGTGTTCTATATTCATCACATAATAAGGATATATAATTATCGTATATATCGTCAGTATGTCTATATTTTATTCCGGTTATGTCTGCGTTTGCCGCTTCTTCTCTAGTTTTAGTTTTAAAGCGATATTTATTAAGAACCCTTTCAAATTTCTTATCTGTTCGTGTTCGTAATTTTAGATATTCTCCTTCCACCGGAGGTCTTCCCGCGGCGGCTCTTAATGAACCATTAAGTGCTTTCTCAATTTCTAACCAAAACCGCGGAATTAGTGTCCCATCTTCATTACTTATTTTCTTAAATAATATCTTTTTAAACATAATTATTAATGTTTCATTTGCAAAGAATTTCTTAGAATTCATATATTGAAGGGCATATTGATATACAAAATCTTCTATATCTGCTGGGGTTGCTTTATCTACTGGTTCATCTATATTTTCAGGTTCTTTCATATTTACTTGGTCGTCTGTATCTATTGGGTCGTCTGTATCTATTGGCTCAGCATCCTTTCCATTTCTTTTTTTGTATAATTCTCCAACCCCTTTATCATATTTAACTTTGTAGTTGGCTTTGTAATGCTTCAGTAATTTATTATTCCATTCGTTGCGATATGGGTCGGTGCTGTTTTGAGGAACATCAGCAAATAAGGTATTTTTAATAGCATCGGTAATGATATTGGTAAATTTAGATTTTCCGTAAGATAATATATACAAGGCTAATACATACTTCATAGATATCGCAAAATTTATTCTCTGCTCTTTGTATTTTGGTATTGTATCTTCTATTTTTGGATGTCCTAAATGTTCTACTTTATTATCCTCATCTGTATAAAAGAGTTGAGTATAAAAGTCATTATCTCCTTCTTTTTTTATTCCGGTTAGTCTTATTAATTGCCCTTGTTCTTTTTCATCATATGTGTAAACAACATACGCAGACATAATACTGTCTATAACAAAATAGTCAAGAGGAGCATTTCTCGTCTTATTTTTTGTAAATTTTTTATAAGCAACATCCTTTATGTTATTGATGTGTTTGTCCTTTTTGTATTTATCTTGCTTAAGAATTAACTTTTCAATTGCCGATAATCTTTCATACATAATTAACAATTTACCACTATATAATAGATAGTCAAATATAGCATTTATAAAGCATAAACCATCATCTTTAGCATCTATTAAATAGACTTCAGGAGGAGTATCGTCAGTTGTTTCTTCTATTTCAAATTCTGGTTTCTCATCATCACGAGGAGAGTTGCTCTTAAATGAATGGTTTGTATTATTATTCCTAACAACGATGGACTGATGACTGTGTGGTGATAAAATATTTCCAAGACCCCTTCTTGTAAATTCATTATTTTGTTGCAGGTCATCTGTTTTAATTCTATTATAAGTTGGAACATTAGCAGCATTATCTATTAGGGCTTTTGTTCGTAATGTTAGTTCTTCAAGTGTAAGTGCTGCTGTAGGTGCTGCTATAGGTGCTGCTGTAGGTGCTGCTATAGGTGCTGCTGTAGGTGTTCGTGATGCTCGTGGTGTTCGTGATGCTCGTGGTGTTCGTGATGCTCGTGATGCTAGTGGTGCTAGTGATGCTAGTGATGCTCGTGATGCTAGTGGTGCATCTTGAAATGGTTGATGTTTATGTTGTATGCTATTCTCAACAATTGTCGGTGGAATAAATAATTGTGCTCTAGGTGTTGCATTCCTTCGAACGGCATTCATAAGCGCATTTCTTTCAGCCCTAAAATTTGTATGTAATACAGGTGCTGCGACTTGATTTTCTGGCACAGGTAGTTTTTTATCCCTTGGCTTTTGTATATCTTCTAACTCTTTTAATTGGCTTTTTAAATTTTTTAATTCATTTTCAAATTTTATGTCAAAGCTCTCCTCTTCTTGTTTATTTTGGGGCGGAGGGATTATAAGTTCTTTATATTTTTTCTTTAGTTCTAATATCAAAATTTTAATATTTACTATATTTATATTAACTTTATCTATATACCCCTCTGGTCCCGACCAATTATTTTCTAGTAATAGTATGGAGTTAGTAATAAGTTCTTCCATTTCTATAACTTTTTTAAAATAATTCTTATCTTCTTCGACATACGAAGGACTATTTGTATATACACGCCTTATTTTTGTAAATAATAAAAATTTTGATAGCATTTCAAGTTTAAGAGCTGCTCTTTCATTATAAAGTTTTGATGAAATTTTACTATAACTGCCTAATGATTGTTGATAGTTGTCTAATAATTTTTTATTTGAACCTTCAGGTGGAGGGGGTGGATAGGTATTTTCGGCAAATTTTTGTTTAAGTTCACCAAATTTCAATAAATTGTCTTTATATTTATCTAATTTATTGAAATATTGTATTAATAAATTTTTATGGTATTTTTTATCTCCATATTTAAGCAAGTAATTGTCTACAACAATTAGACTAGGTTTTTGATTGTATTTATTAATTTCATCCCTTAAATTAATTGCTACTGGAAAACTCATCTATCTTTCTATATTAAATAAATATATATAAAAATTGAATACCCGTTATAACTATTTATATATTATATATAGAATGACCGAAATATACATCTTCATATTTCGCAGAGACTTTCGCATTCACGATAACCTAGCGTTAAATAGGCTTATAGCCGCCGCTAACGCCGCTAACGCTAGCGGGAACAAAGGGATATACCCGATGTTTATATTCAATCCTAAGCAGATATACGCCAAGAACAACGAGTATTTTAGCAATAATTGCGTCCAGTTTATGATAGAGAGCCTAGATGATTTGGATAAACATATCCACATAAACTACTATGAAGGCGCCGCTGCTACCGCTAACGCCGCTAACGCTGCTACCGCTGCTAACGCCGCAGGCGGCGACATAGATATTTTAACAAAACTTTCTAAGAAATACAAGATAAAGGCTATCGCATATAACAAGGATTATTCGCCATTCGCCATAAAACGAGACAAGGCTATCGCTGATTGGGCGGCAACCGCAGATATCGCTATAATAACCGAAGAAGACTACACGCTATATCCTATGGGAACCATCCTCAATAACAAAGGCGACCCTTATCAGGTATTCACGCCATTCTATAAAAAGTCCCTTACAATCAAGGTGCCCGCTCCGGAACCGCTAGAGGTCAAGACCATAAATGTAATAAAACATATCAAGAAATTTGACAAGCATAAATATTATGTCGCTAATCCTGATTTGGCGGTAAGAGGCGGGCGAGAGAAGGCTCTAGAGCGTTTCAAGAAGATTATGACGGACTATGCGACAACCCGTGATTATCCGGCGATGGATAAGACGACCCGACTAAGTGCCTACATCAAGTTCGGCTGTGTTAGCATTAGGGAGGTATATTTTAATTATAGTAAAGTAAAGGAATTACAGAGGGAACTATTGTGGCGCGAGTTTTACGCCAACATCCTCTATCATTACCCTAATGTGCTAGGGAACTCATTTAAGGAGCAGTATGATAATGTGAAATGGACGAATAACAAAGAATGGTTTAAACGCTGGTGTAATGGGACTACTGGGTATCTATTGGTAGATGCGGGAATGGCGCAACTTAACAAGACAGGCTGGATGCATAATAGGCTGCGTATGATAACCGCTATGTTTTTAACAAAAGACCTGCTTATTGATTGGCGGTGGGGCGAGAAATACTTTGCGACACGCTTAGTTGATTACGACCCTGCGAGCAATAATGGCGGGTGGCAGTGGTCGGCTAGCACAGGAACTGACGCGCAACCATATTTTCGCATATTTAACCCCGAATTACAGTTAAAGAGATACGACAAGAACTACGAGTATATAAGGACTTGGATGCCTAATTACGAGATAGATGCTGTAGAAAAAATAGTAGAACACAAAGAACGCTCGGCAATTGCTATAAGCGAATTTAAGCGGGCTGCTAGCACTTAAGGACGCGGGCTACTTAAGGACGCGGGCTACTTAAGGACGCGGGCTACTTAAGGACGCGGGCTACTTAAGGAAAAGCCGAAGGCACGCTACTTAGAGAACATCTTCAGTTGGTTATTAACAGTCCAGATGTGTCTTATAATATTATTACAAAATTCGTGATTAGGTAGATGTTCGGGATGTAGCACGCTACCTAGTGTTATATCAGTAATTGCGACAGGATATGTTATAACAAATGAATTAACTGCCGCATATATTATGTTATCAGCAGCAGTCCAAGAGTAATACGATAAGTCGTAGCCATTTTCATTTACATATTTATCTAGTATTTTTCTAGCGCCTTCACGAGAAACCATATAATAGACAGCACCAGGATACGCCTCGTGTCTCTTGGCGATTATGTCGCCGCCGCTACCGCTGCTACCGCCGCTGCCGTCCTTCAAAAAATGCCCGTTGTATAACTGTATGACTACAGGATGGCTGCTCGTATATAACTGTAATATCTCAACAACCTCATTATTTTTATTTTGTGCCTCTTCAACATATTTTAGCATCTTTTTAAAGTCTATATTAAGAAACTCTATATCATCTTCTAATACGCAGAAATATGGGTCTCCATCAGCGTATCCTCTTGCTATTGCTTTTAAATGCGACAATATACACGCAATCTCGCAAGGTGTCGTAGTATTGATTGATTGCTCGTTGCGTATAATGGTATAGTTGTTAGACTTTATGGTTTCAGGCGTCTCCGCTAATATACGATAATTATCTATTTCTTTTTTGTGAAACTGGGCTTCCATATATTCTTTTCGGTCAGCGCATTTATCTAGGTTAATCCAGTAATGTTTCATAAGTGTTTAATTAGTTAATACTCAATACTTTAAATACTTTAAATACTTTATAACATTCTGTATATAAAAAAATGACACGCTGAGTATATTAGTAGATATATATACATATATAGATATACACGACATATGGCTCTATTTATTGATACAGAGACATCGGGATTGCCGGATACCCGCAATCTACGCTGGGGAGTTTATCCGGATTATAAGGATTTAGAGAAATATGATAGTGCTCGTATAGTTCAGTTCTCTATTTTAATTACGGATACCAAGTTTAAATATGAGGATGTGAAGGATTACATTATAAAGCGAGAGAACTTTGAGATAACGAATGGGAGTTTTCACGGTATCACCAACGAGATATCTGACACCGTCGGGGTTGATTTTAATACAATAGCCGCCGAGATATTCTATGAGATGTTAAAGAAGACGACACATATTGTCGCGCATAATGTGGGATTTGATGTGGGCGTTATTAAAGCCGAACTACATCGGCGAAAACTCCAGTATATTATAGACGAGTTAGACAAGAAGACTTTGCTATGTACTATGAAACATATGAAGCCTATCTTAAAAATCATCAATCAATATGGTAATTACAAGAACCCGTCGCTTAACGAGATATACAAATTTAATTTTAAAAAAGATGTAGAGAACGCCCACAATTCGCTATATGATGTTTATAATCTCCATCAGGTCGTAGAACATATGTATAAAAATAAGACGCTAAATTATGAAATACGCGGCAGCGTAAGCAGCATAAGCAACAAAGAAGGCTGTGAAGAAACCAATAAGGACACGCCAAAGTAATTACATTCTTAACCTAGTAGCCCAGAAGGGGCATTTAAGAGACTTGGGGCAACCGAAACCTTCAGCAAAGTATGTCTCATCTTCTAGAACAATTGTTTTGTATAATTTACAAACAACACTAAGGACGCTTTGGTCGTGTCGGTTATCAACAAAGTCCCTATCTTGGTATTCTTTGTTATAATAGTCGGTAAATAATAGCGGGTTCTGGTGTAATGCGTTCAACCACACTGATACTATATGGCTACTGTTAATATTCTTTTTAAACATTCTTACAGTCGCAATAAGTTGTCCGGTTTCTATGATATCACGGCTATCTTTATGAATATTAAAATATTCAAAGATTTCTTTAACAGTCCATTTTTTATCTATATGCTGGGGCATCTGGAATGATATAGCACCTTCTTTGCTATTTTTTAGCATTTCAATATATTCATTAAATCTCTCTCGTCCGCTAGGATTTATATAGCAGCCAGCATCTAGATATATTAAAATATCCCCATCATCCATTTTTTCTAAATGTTTATTAATAATATATGGCTTCCATATCCAATACCCGCCGCCTCTAGGCATATCTAAGACGCTCTTGAATTTCTCCTTAAAGTCGTCATCTAAATCGTCGGGGCTATATGAGGTTATTGTGTCAAACCAGCCGTCGCCGCTAGTGCCGTCGCTGCTAGTGCCGCTACCGCTAAGGCTAACAGCCTGACTACATAGCCTCTTCTTGGTTTCTTCGTAATTCTCATCACCGTAGGTAATAAAATGTATCATATGCGTATCTTTAATATCTTTATTATCCTAATCTTTATTATGTTTTTATTTTCTTATCTCCATAATCTTATAAATGGATAGTATAGCAGAACTGAGAAAGCATCGTTTTTTTAACTTAACCTTGATAGACCTAGTGCCTACACTAATAGTCGGGCTAATAATACATTCGTATTTATGGTTATATCCGCTAGAATTGAGCGACGACCAGCAAACTAACCGAACATTCGTTCAATACGCCGCATCATTAGTCCTTATATTAACTACGCTGCTAGGATTGGGCGTTGTAATCCATAGGATGTTTGGTATTAAGTCAGGGCTGTCAGCACATCTAGGGTTAAACGGGCTACCAAATAAAAAAATAATTTAGTATTGTAGTATTGTAAAGTAATAATAAGAATGGAAAATGTAATAACCCCTGACCGCTTTTTATCTATATGGATATTCCTGTATTCGCTAGCATATCTCCTCAATCTAGTCCCTTACAATCCCATAATACTTATTAGCATAGCCTTAACATTCTTCGTAATCAGTCTGTTTATAATAGTTCCTAGGTTGAATGAGCGTTCGCTCTTATTATACTATATAACTATCAATACATTAGGTAAGTTATTACCTCTGCTGCTTATTATAAACCACAAAATAACAAATAGCGATATCGTTTTCACAGTATCGTTTATCTTAATATATATCGCTTATATGTTGATAGTTAAAGACGATATAGTATGCGTCTATACGGATTATGTTGAGTTCATAATAGACCGTGATAGAGCCCGTGAAGGAGCCATATATCACTATATAAATAGTGTGCTCCCTGATTTGGTCTAAGTATCGTATCTTAATATTGCCTTGATAAAAGGTGGGGTTTTTACTACCAGCAGGATTTGAACCTGCGAGTGCTAAGCACGTGACAGCTTAAGTGTCATGCCTTGGACCAAACTCGGCCATGGTAGCAAAACTCGTAAATGCGAGCAATATTAATTGTAAAAATAAGTTAAAATACGATAGTATATATAACTGAATATATATATTATTTTTTTTGGAGTTTTTTAGTTAGATAATTATATATATCCTGTTATTCTTATATGGTTTTATGCGGGGGATTGCGATGAGAAAATACCATATAAAAATTATACGCACATATATAAATAATCCCTTATTATGTATATTTACAAAAGTATCTTAGCACTTCTAGTGGTCGCATTTAATACCGCATCGGCATTCTCGTATATCACTAGAAGTTGTAATATAATTAGTAGCGGCAGCGGCAGCAGTAGCGACGGCAATAGCAACAACATCAGTCTCTTTAATAAACGCAAGATGATACAGACAGGCAATCTACAAATTGCGGCAGCGGCAGCATTAGGAGACAGCAGTGGCGGCATCGGCGACGATGTGAATATTATGAAGTTGCTAAATTCTAAATTAGACGCCGGTGCTACCCCTGCTACTCCTGCTGACGCTGCTACTCCTGCTACCCCTGCTGACGCTGCTGACGCTGCTGACGCTTACTACACATATAACAACACAGTTAGCACAAAGACTAAGGCAAAGATTGATGTGATTGTAGATAATATTATGAAAAACTGTAAGAAGAATGGAAAGAGCGCACCAGAAGCCGCTATTAGAAACTTACAAAAATACTGCTCGTCGACTAATGTAATTAAAAATAAGAGCACTACGGCTCTGGTATTTTGTTTTCGCAAATGTAAATATTCTTTGTTGCTAGGTGATTTTAGCAACTACGAGACGATAGGATATACGAAGCACACAGACGAAGCAACGAATAATAGATATTATTATGTTGATATCAAAGTATCCGCCCCATATAAAACTATGCTCCGTAATGGTATCCAATTTAACGATATGTATTATCCAAAGTTAAGAGATTACAATAATACCTGCTATGTAATCTACAAACTGTCGTTCAAGGATTACGAAGATGGTAGCCTATATATTGAAGGACACACCCTCGTTCCGCCACGAACGCAAATCTAATACCATAGCATTCTTTTTTTATTTTTATAGATGGATTTACAAAAAATGATTTTATATAACACATTATTACAGATACAATATGAGTAGGTTAGAACTATTAGAAAGGTGTAAAAGTCTTTCTATTGTTAATTGTAAATCTAAAAATAAAAAACAATTACTAGAACTTATAAATATGAAGATGTCTCCCGTTGTGCCTATTAACAATATACCACAAGAAGAGATAATAGATACGCCGTCGCAGACGACCGCCTTAAATGTAATAGACCTATTTTGCGGATGCGGTGGAATGTCTAAAGGCTTAACAGACGCAGGGTTAAATATAATAGCAGGTATAGATGTATGGGATAAAGCAGTATTAAGTTATAATAAGAATTTTACACACAAAGCATACTGCGAAGACTTAACCCAACTATCTCCTGAAAAGTTTGCCGAATTATACAATAAGGATAATAAAACTGTTGATGTATTAGTAGGAGGTCCGCCGTGTCAAAGTTTTAGTATTGCTGGAAAGAGAGACAAAGACGACCCTCGTAATGCTCTATTTATGGAATATGTTAAATACCTAGATTACTTTAAACCGAGGGCATTTATTATGGAGAATGTTATAGGTATGCTTTCTAAAAAAACTGCGAGCAGCGTAAGCGGCGAGAGCAACGAAAAGGTTATAGATATTATAATGGGGCTGCTGAATAGAGAATACAACTGTATAATTACTAAATTATATGCTAGCGATTTTGAGGTTCCGCAGAATAGGCGGCGTGTTATCATTATAGGTGTAAGAAAGGATTTGGATATTTACCCAAAAGAGCCTGAGCCAATAATAAAATCTGTAGAAGCCAGAATTCCTGTAGGAACTGTATTGCTAAGGAAAGAGGATGTTGATATAAAAAACTTCCTAAGCGAAAAGGCACTAGCTGGAATAGCAAACAAAAAGGCTGTAAGTAAAGAAAAAGGTTTTGGGTTTGGAGCACAAATACTAGATGTTAATAAGCCGTCCTATACAATCCCTGCGAGATATTGGAAAGACGGGTATGATGCGTTGGTTAAATATGACGATAAAGAGATTAGAAGATTAACAATTCTAGAACTAAAGAGAATACAAAGTTTCCCTGATAATTATATTATAGAAGGCACCAAAAAAGAAGTTATTATACAGATAGGTAATGCGGTTGCTTGTAAGTTTGCTTACTATCTTGGTAAATATTTGATTAGAACTCTTCAGTAATCAATTCATCCCAGAAATGTGTTGCTCTAAATTGCGAATAGTTGCGAGTATTCCCTTCATACATTCCACTATCAAATATAATCTTCTTATTTTTAATACATTCTATAAAATAGTTATAATCAAATGGCTTACCAAAGCATATCTTTTCATATCGGTCTCCTACTTTTTTACATATAAAGAAGCCATTCACATTAAACTTATTTTCAATATGTAATTTCATTTTACTAGATTTCCATATAGCAATCATTATGTCATTATCAGTTTTCATAAATTCAGGAAAATCTTCCTTAACGCTTCGTGTATCATTAGCGAATGAATAATATATGATGATATCACCATTATCATCTATTGTTAATATCTGTCCGTTTAAATTATAATTTTCATATTTAGGGACACAACAACCTGACCAAGAATATCTATTATTTTTCTTGGGATTAGGACTACCAAACATTCTAATAAAATTGCTTCTACTAATTTTTATATCATCCGTCCATTTATTTACTAGATTAATGACTTCTCTCTTATTTTTTCCGGAGAATGCGTATTCACTAGCACTAAAATCACCAAATGTAGTCTTATTTGATTGTTTTTTCATCTCATATCCTAGAATATCAGGTTCATTATTATCGTTATGTTTAATACCCATTCTTTTTTCTAACCAGTATCCTTCCTTACCGTTATGTTTAACATTCTGGTCTTTGACACATATCTCTATACCTTTAACATTATTGTTAAACAAAGCGATTATTTGCTGCTTTTCTATGCTTATCTCTTTTATATCTTCCATAATTATATATACACATACATATACCATCATATCATTTTTTTTATATTTTTATACATTCTATTACATATCATAAAAATTGAATAGAACATATATAATATTTATAGACATACTATATAATTAGAAGATGAATAAGGAAAAAAGATGTCCCGAAGGAAAGGTAGTCAATCCTCTAACAGGGCGATGTATTGACATAAAGGCTCTTGAGAAGAAGATGAAAAAGATTGAGAAAGACGCTGCCGCCGCTGCCGCCGCTAAGGCTCAAGACGAAGACAGTCCTATTACCGCACAGCCAGAGAATAACAAGAAATTAATAGACAACCTGAGGATATTAGCAGATTATGAGAGAATTAACAAAGAGCCCTTCAAGGTGAAAGCCTATGAGAAGGTTATCGGCTCTATAGAACTGCTTGATAAAAATATAGAGACCCTAGAAGACATTAAACTACTTAAGGGTGTGGGTAAGAAGATAGAAGACAAGATAATAGAGTTTCTAAATACAGGGAGTATCACAGAGGTTGTAGGAGTTCTTAATGACCCCAAGTATATTCTAGGTAATAAACTGAAGGGTATCTATGGAGTTGGACCCGCTAAGATAACAGAACTGATGACAAAAATAGAGAACTTTGAGGAGTTGAAGGAGCACCCTGAGTTGCTGAACGACAAACAGAAAATTGGTTTAAAATACTACGATGATATGAACTTGAGGATACCTATGGCGGAAGGCAAGCAACACCTGAAGGTCGTAGGTAAGATACTGAATAACTTGTATAGCGACGGTATAGAATTTGAATTCGTAGGCAGTTTTAGGAGAAAGAATAAGGATATGGGAGATATTGATATATTGATTAAAAATCGTAAAGGATTGGTTTTAAAGGATATTATAAAGCAACTAGAAGACAAGTCTTACATTATTGAGAAGTTGGCTCAAGGTAATAATAAGTTTATGGGAATATGTAGATTGTCGCCTGAATTACCAGCAAGACGCATAGACATATTGATAGCCGAGCCCTCGTATTATTACTTTGCGTTGCTCTACTTCACAGGCTCTTATAACTTCAATATATATATGCGTAAGATAGCATTAACTAAGGGGCTATCGCTGTCTGAATACGGGTTTAAGGCTGCTACAGGAGTTGGCGTTGCTACAAATAAAAACATCATAGATACTAGTGATACTATTAATAGCGAAGAAGACATCTTTAAATACCTAGGAATGACTTATGTTGAGCCTCATAGGCGATGAAAGGATATAAGAGTATCTAGCACTTAATATAGGCGTGGATATGCGTTGGGATATTATAAATATATGTATAGTATATGATACCTAGTAATATATGATATGTATAGTATATGATACCTAGTAATATATGATATGTATAGTATATGATACCTAGTGTTATAGATATGTATAGTATATGATACCTAGTGTTATAGATATGTATAGTATATGATACCTAGTGTTATAGATATGTATAGTATATGATACCTAGTGTTATAGATATGTATAGTATATGATACCTAGTAATATATGATATGTATAGTATATGATACCTAGTGTTATAGATATGTATAGTATATGATACCTACTGTTATAGATATGTATAATATATGATACCTAGTAATATCTTATAATACCTTTATTTTTTATTTATATAATACCATATTACCACTATCATTACCATAAGGATATAAGGTTTATCAGTATAATATATATAACGCTATCGCCGCTCCCGCCGCTATCGCATAACATAAAATGTCTATCACTATGTATTCCTATAAGGACGATGCACGCATCATTCTAACGCATATGTATGATGTCCTTACAAAGGATGCGGATGCTGATAATGAAATTGATTGCGAATGCGGAGGAATAGACAGGAAGCATTTTAGAGATTACAAGAAAGAGAACTCCGATTATATGTTTATACATCATTTTATTCCGCAGAACGGCAAGTATCTTATCAACGATATTGAGATTGAAGTGAGCGATTTTATCTTGAATAACATTATACAGACCTTCACTTTTAAAGATGAGTATTATCATGTTAAAAAGATTGTATTTAAGGCGTCGTCTAAGAACAAGATAACTGCCTTTTTTGAAGAGGCGATTAATAAGAAGTTTAAGGAGAAGAAGGAGAAGTTCGCAGAAGTATCTGGAGACAAGATTATTAAGAAGAAATGGACGGGCTATGGTTGGGTTTATGAATCGTCAATCCCTAAAAGGAGTTTTGATAGTATCTTCTTGAAAGACCAGCATCTAACCAAAATCAAGGAGCCTATTAAGAAGTTCATAGACAAGGAGACCTACAAGGCTTATTGTAAGCACGGGATACCTTATAAGATGAATATTATGCTACACGGACCGCCGGGTGCTGGTAAAACTTCGCTTATCCATACTATAGCGTCAGAGTGTGAAGCGAACATCTGTGTTCTCAACATTAACGCTGACTTAAAAGAGGAGGCGATGATTGAGGCTATTTCGCAGGTTAATGAGGACGACAAGAAATCCATTCTCGTCCTTGAGGATATTGATTGTATCTTTGTTGATAGGAAACCTAACGACGGGCTCAAGAATAATATCACTATGAATGGTATCCTCAATTGTCTAGACGGCTTTAACAACCCCGAAGGACTGATTGTTATTATGACAACCAACTTTCCAAAGAATTTAGACGATGCTCTTATGCGATGTGGGAGAATTGACCTAGATATTGAACTGTCTAACCTTGACAAAAACCAAGCAAACAAGATGTTTATGTCGTTCTTTAACAACGAGGAATATTTTGAACTTTTGTGGGCGAATATCCAGAAATATTCGGTAGAACCTGCGACCCTGATACAGTTCTTATTTAATAACAGAGACGAAGAGAACATAACCACGAAGTTTGAGGACTTCTATAAGTTTCTTTCTAGAAAGTATTCCAAAGATAAGAGCGATATTTATATGTAATGCCTGTATGTAATACTGGATGTAATGCCTGTATGTAATACTGGATGTAATATAACTTATTTTTATTATTAGAATAATAGATATTATAATATTATAATAGAAGGATGGGCGCTGACGCTAGTAAAGATTACAAAGGTCCCGATAACCCCGAAACAGACAATAACATATATGTAGTTGATAAGTTTAGCAATTACGCAAAAGACCAACAATACTCTTATAATATATGGGTTTTGCTAGTTATCTGTATTAATGCTTTCATCTTATTGCTATATATTATAGAACTTTTATCAAATTTATTATATAGCATACGGAGATGGCGGAACGGGCAAATAAAAATATATAAGAATTAGCAGCGTAGCGGCATAGCGGCGCAGCGGCATAGGCGAAGCGCAGCCATATAAGTATTAGAGGCGTATGCTATATACATATTGCTTTTATAATGAGCGACGCAGCAGACGCTAACGCATCAGCACCACCACAGAGCAATAATCTAGTAATCACCATAGACGCTAGGGAGACCTCGCTATATAATGATATTACTGGGCGAGACTTAGATAATTACGCAGAAAAGATGGAGATAGTTAGCGAGAATTTGACACAAGGCGATATCCATATAACATACAAGAGTTTAAACTATATATTTGAGAGAAAGACACTAGCAGACCTACAAGCATCCATAGTGGATGGTAGGTATAAAGAGCAGAAAGCCCGTCTGTTGTCTAATATATCGCAGAAATACATAACATACATTATTGAAGGCGACACAGTCCTATCATCTAATACATATTCTAAAAATAAATCTATGATACAAGGTGCCTATTTACATACTATGTTTAGAGACAATATCCGCATTCTATATACTAAAAATATTGAGGAGACGGCTACGCTAATCCTATTAATATCCACAAAAATACTTGACAAACCGGAGAAGTTCTTGTGCGAAGAATACACGGCAGACAAATGCTATACAGACTTTGTGAAACTGAAAAAGAAGAAGATAGACAACATAGATACTAAGTCGTGTTTTGTAATGCAACTGTCACAGATACCTATGATATCTAATGTTATTGCGAAGCATATTCACGCTAAATATGCGTCTATGAGCGTCATCATTAGGGCTCTAGATGCGTTTGAAACGCCAGAGCAAAAGATTAAAGAACTGTGTAAAATTGAAGGGGTAGGCAAGGAGAAGGCTTCGCATATTGTTAAATACCTATTTGCTGTAGAATAATTTTCTTTTTTTTATATATAAGATTAAAAAATAAATAATATTAAAATTTAAATGAAAAAAGATTATGCTAGCGAAGCAAGCGAAGCGAGAGACGCTATTAAAGGATACATTAAAGAATATGCTGACGCAGCAGTCGCTAGCGGAGCCGTAGCAACGGGAGCTGCTGCTCCTGACGAACCATTCTATATTGTTAATTTAGACAAGGTTGAAGACCAATTCAATAAGTGGGTTGAATATTTGCCGAATGTGAAGCCGTATTTTGCGGTTAAGTCTAATCCCGACGACAAGATAATAAGATTGCTAGCGAAACTTGGATGCGGATTTGATTGTGCTTCTAAGAATGAGTTAAAGAATGTGTTAGGTATTGTCTATAATCCTGACAGGATAATATTTGCGAACCCTTGTAAAGTTTCGTCGCACTTAATGTATGCTCGTGATAATGATATATCTATGATGACATTTGATAGTATAGAGGAGTTAGAAAAAATATATAATATATATCCTGAAGCCCAGATATTACTTAGAATAAGCGTAGATGACACTAATAGCCTGTGTAAGTTTAATTCTAAGTTCGGGTGTCCTCAAAGTAATATTATAAAAATATTTGAAAGAGCCAAGAGTTTGCGAATGAACTTAGTTGGTTTTAGTTTTCATGTAGGTAGCGGCTGTAGCGATGCTCGCAGTTTCTATAAGGCTATTGAGGATTGTGCGACGACTTACAAGGCATCTCAAGAATATGGGTTTAACATAGGTGTCATAGATATTGGCGGGGGCTTTCCAGGAGTTGATAGAAATATCAGGTTTGCTGATATATGCGATAATATTAATATGGCTATTGCCGACTTTTTCCTATATGAAACCAGCAATAATATAATCAGGTTCATAGCAGAACCCGGACGATACTTCACGGAGGCTACGCATACGCTAGTAATTAATGTTATCGCCAAGAAAAAAGAGGCAGGTGTAATAAAATACTATTTGAGCGACGGTATATACGGGTCTTTCAATTGTATCAACTACGACCACCAGAAGCCCGTGTTAATCCCTTTATTACCTCGAGACGAATATGACCCTCTATATAATAGCACCTTCTTCGGACCAACTTGCGACAGCCTAGATTGTATATATAAAGATGTGCCTTTCGTAGAACTTGAAGTGGGCGAATGGATATATGTAGGCGACTTCGGTTCATATACGATATCTCCTAGTTCAGCTTTTAACGGCTTCTCTGTGTCAAATAAAAAATATATATCAGCAAATCACGCTAAACCTATGGGATGACACTAAAATATAAAAATATATATACATCTAACTAACTATATTACACTCGCTAGGCTAGGTTAGGCTTTAATCGCGAAGAATTCTGCTGCCGTAGTAGATGCTAACAATTATCTTGTAGCCGCGATTATCCAGATATATCTGGTATGTATCTTTATACTTTAGGGCACCATTAGTTTGCTTAGGTTGTAGAATTTTATATTTGGTTTTTTCATCAGCCTTTCTAATAAAGGTGGTAATATATTTGTCATAGGATGTGTCAGTTTCAGGCTGTGAAACCTGTATCTTCTCCATCGTCTTAATCTTGTCATAGGTGTCAGCGATATCATCCTTTGAATAATTCTTAATAATATTGTGGATAGTGGTAATATCCCACTCCTTGCCTTTCTGTTTTATGGTATTAAACACATCTTGCGTCAGGCTAATCACAATTGGGACAGAAGCACTAGGGTCAGTTGAGATGGTATTGTCTATGACAGGCAAATCTACAGGTTCCAGATTGGGGATATTCTTAGCAGTTAGCATAGTAGTCTTTGCTCTTACTTGTCCTTTCTTCTTATTAAATCCAGCCGTCTGGTAATCATTAGCACCGAAAGGGTCGTTGTAGGCTTTCTCGTATTCATCTATAGCCTTTGTAGAAGTTCTGTAAGGACCCGTTTTGTGCCCTCCCTCAATAACTTCACGCCAATACCCAGACATACGCCCTGTTAGACCTTGGATTTGGACGCTGTTATCTACAGTCTTCGTCCAGAGTTCGTGTGTCGCCCCGATGCGAAGTTTCCAGCGATTAGGGATAAGGTTGGCTCTGCGAAAGAGCCCCTTAATACCGATGACGATATGCTGCTTTAGAGGTTCTTTGAAGAAACTGCTAATTTCTTCGGGCGACAGGCGCTCCTTAGAAGTGTGGTTCTTGAATAAAACGCCCTTGCGAATACAAGCATCCTGAACCATATCAGCATTACCCTTGCCCTTATTGCCTTTCACGCGAACAATATGAACTCTGTAATCTTCTCCGTAATTCTCTATAATATCTTCACGAACCCATCTATCAGCACTTTCCTTCTTACTGAGGTCATAGTAGTCCTTCACAATACCCTTATCCAAGAAGTCCTTGTGCCCTATGTAAGCGGCAGGGATAGTCATCTTGTAGAGTTCGTGAAGGTCGCCCCAGCGATACAGGTCATACAGCTCTTTAATCATCGTGGCGCTGATGAATACGAAGCGGTTGTTGTTATCCACCATATGCTTCGCATCCAATATACCAGCGTCCTTGAGAATACCCTGAAGGACGCTTACTTCACCGTCGCCCGTATCAATCTCGTCAATAATGATGAGACTGTTGCTAATATTTTGAAGACCGGCATTTTTGAGTTGTCCGTGATGAAAGATTTTGTCCTTGAAACAACTAGGAGCCTTATCTTTCATATCTTTTTCCCAGCCGGCATTAGACATACCAGTAAGAATTCTAACATTATTAGGATTAACCACAAAATCGTCGTCAATATGAGTTGTAAGAAGTTTCGCAATCTCAATCATAAGACCGTCAGCACCAACCTTTGTTTTCTTTTGGATGCTGATGACACGACAATTCTTGTTATGAAACAAATCTACAATTTTGTTAGCATCATCACGCTGGTTATCAAAGATATATTCAGCTGTCGCCGTATCATCTCCTTCGCAGAACAACATATGATTAAGTGCTACAGCTGACTTGTATGATTGTAAGACATTCTCACGCCTCGCTGAGATAATCTCGGTTTGGCGAGTAGCGGCAGCAGAAGCGGCAGCAGAAGCGGCAGCAGAAGCGGCAGCAGCGGACATATTTGAGATAGTAGAGTTCGTTAGGACGGTTCGCGAGGACGGTTTGCTAGAACTTCGTGTATTTGCTAGGATATCCAGATTTGATATCAGGAAATACAGCAAGGGCTCTGGTAAATATAAAAAATATATACAATCACTTTTTACAAATATTAGAACAAATTAGAACATATTTATCCTTGCCTCGTGGCTCCCTCTATTAACTGCGTTAAACCCTTAAGTCCTTTTTGAGGTTCTAGATAATCTTCACAATATCTTCTAATAAATCGTCTAGTTGCGGAGGAATTAATTCTTCGTATTTTATGTTAAGCGTCTTATCGCCATAATTTTGCGGCTGTAATCCATTAACTTTAACAGGATAAGCCCAGTGTGATGTTGTTCTTTTATCTGTGAAATACTTCTGTCTTTTTTCTAGCATCTTAGGTGTTAGATTACTGCGAGGCAAATAACTGACATATTGAACTATGCGTTCTTCTTTATTAACACAGCGATTTTTATCGCCATTTCCATATTGATTTTGATGAAATGTTCTTGAATCCCATAATACTAAAGAACCTGCCTTAATAGCGAGAATACGCTTGCTGTCGCTAATCTTATCCAAATATTCCTGCTCTATTAGCAGCCAATCTTTAGTAGATGTTAAATTATATTCTTTCGCATATTCTTCGTGTAATTTGTGGCTACCTTCATACACTACTAGCGTCCTATTAATATTATCTGTAAGAGCCACAAAACCCTGAATACATTTTAAGCCTTTTTTACTAGGTGCTTGGTCTGTATGCGTCCAAACACCATCTTTCTTTTTACAATCAGCCGGTATATAACAGGTGCTATCATAACTAACCACCACATCATCTGTCTTCCATATTTCTTTAAACACATTTTGAACGCTAGGTCGTGTCCTAATAAACCACGAATGCCTTTGATGTCCTACTTCGTGATATTTAATAATCCCATGCGGACTGATTTTATTATGCGTCGCCTCTATTTGCGGATGAGACGAAAACCATTCCCTAAAATGTTTTAATGCTGTTTCTACCTCTTCAGTCTCCAGAATACCCTCAATAACACAATAACCTTTCTCAGCGAGTTCTGCGATATTATCCTGATAACCTGACATATTTGAAAGTAAAGTTGGCGAAGTTGTTAAACTTGGCGAAGTTGGCGAAGTTGTTTGACTTGTTGAAGTTGTTTTGCTAGTTTTACTTGCTTGCTAGTTGTCTTTTGAGATGTCGCTGAGAGCCTTGTATATAAAAAGCATTACATATAATCAATTTTTAACATATATAAAAAATAATAGAGCATATTAATAACATCAGGTATCATATCCCGTCGCATAACCTCGCCTATACTATATGCTAGATACCCTTATATCCTAGCGTAGGATGAATATCCCTTCATTCGCAGATAACTCACCCCAGTTTATGTTGGCTTGGTTCGCTTCTAATATACTCATAGCGTTTGTGTTCATCGCCAATCTATCCCAGACTATTCTTTGTGGGTTCTCCTTTAGTAATCTAATGGCTTCTGGATTGCCTGACAAAACTTCCCAGTCTATCTTCTCTTGGTTCTTATCTAATATCTTTATGGCTTTCGGGTTATTAGACAAGGCACCCCATACTATTTTGCTTTGATTTGCTTCTAATATTTTTATGGCATTTTGGTTATTAGATAGATAAGCCCAGTTTATCTTGTTTGTTAAGTGGTTATAGGTATCTTTAGACAAACTGCTCTCGTATTCTACACGCTCCTTTAATAATTTGGCTGCCTTAGGGCTTTTGTTAGACGACAAGTTAAACCAATCAATTTTATCAGGGTCTAACTCTAGCAAAGCAATTGCCTCAGGGTTTGCTGAAAGATTATTCCACGCTATCTTTTCAATTTCTTCTAATTCATTATAATCTGCTGGCGTCATCTTCATCTCTTCCCTAATCTTTTTCCTTAATAAATCTATGGCGTTAGGGTTCCCTGACAGAATATTCCACGCTACTATATTTCCGTTGTTTCGCATATCTTCGTATTGCTTCACATCCGCTGCCTTAACCCGCTTCTCTTCTTTCCATTTATCCGCTAATAAAGCAATAGCACTAGGATTACTTGATAAAACCTCCCAATCTATAAGTTCGCTGTGTTTAGGTTCGCTCAATATATTGATTGCTGCTGGATTTTTACATAAAAGATACCAATAAACCCTATTATTGGTAGGGTCGGCACCACCAGCCTTTATAACAGTCTCTAGCAAATCAATAGCAAAGGGATTGCTGGAAAGTTGCGCCCAATCAATATCATCGGCGAACCCCTTATATTTAGGATTGCCGAATACATACTTTCGTATTAAAGAGGCTACGCCTTCTTCATTAGTATTGCTAGGCAAATTCTCCCATTCTATCATATCAGGATTAGCATCTAATAAATCTATGGCGTTATAATTATAAACCAAGAAATCCCATCTCAACCTATCTTTAGGTATCCAATCCCTTAATTCATATTTAAGCATCTTCTCATAAACTGCTATAATGTCTTCTCGCAATTCTGGAGGCAATAGAAAGATAGGCACCTGAGTTGCTCGCTTTGCTTTCATCTTGTCTTTTATTGTTTCTGGCGATGAATTGATATTCTCTATAAATATATTCATTAACCTACATATTTTTTTAAGTTTCTTAATATCAATCTTTAGCATCTTTGCAACAATAGAGAGGGTCATCTCGTTATCACACATATACTGATACTCTTCCATAGTTAGCAAAAACATAGGGTTGTCTGCTAGGGCGGCTTGCGAAGCCTGTGAAGCCTGCGAATGTTCTTTTAACTTTCTAATTACCTCAAGGTCTGGAGATGAAGACGCATTTGCTGCCGCTGCTGTATTAATTGCTAGTATTTTTCCTAGTATATTACTTCGTGCTGTCTTTTTATTAGTTTGAGGCATCTTCTAATATACCTAAATAAAAATTATAATATAAGAAAGTTTCTAAGTTTATGAAAGATAATAATAAATAATAGTAATAATTATAGATAATACTAGGGGGCACCTCTTAACATCGTTATATTACCACTACCTGTGTCATAAAGAAGAAAAAGAATAATGCTAGAGAGACTTAGATAAGTTAGAAACTTTTAGAGAATTTTAGGAAAATAGAAAGTTGTAAAAGTTTTTAGAAAAAGAAAAGTTTCTAAGTTTATAAAAGATAATAATAAATAAATAATAGTAATAATTATAGACAATTTCTATTACCATTATAGACAACTTCTATTACCATTCGTGGTGTTCTCTATGTTCTATCTTTCGCAAAGAATAGACATATAATTCTCTTACCACTACCTGTGTCATAAAGAAGAAAAAGAATAATACTAGAGAGACTTAGATAAGTTAGAAACTTTTAGAGATTTTTAGGAAAATAGAAAGTTGTAAAAGTTTTTAGAAAAAGTAAAAGGTTTATAAGTTTATAAAAGATAATAAATAAATAAATAATAGTAATACTAGGTAATCTTCTATTACCATTCGTGGTGTTCTCTATGTTGTATCCCTCGCAAATCCTAGGGCGCTAGACGCGCTGCTTCGCTGCCGACCACTAAGATATTATAGCAGTTGTCTCTTACCATTACTGGTGTCATAAAGATAAAAAGGATATTACTTAGGTATTTTAGCGAATGCTAGCGAGACTTAGATAAGTTAGAAACTTTTAGAGATTTTTAGAAAAATATAAAGTTGTAAAAGTTTTTAGAAAAAGTAAAAGGTTTATAAGTTTATAAAAGATAATAAATAAATAATAGTAAGACTAGATAATACTAAGTAATCTTCTATTACCATACTTGATGTTCTCTATGCTGTATCCTAGGGCGCTAGACGCGCTGCTTCGCTAGCGACCACTAAGATAATATAGCAGATGTCTCTTACCATTACTGGTGTCATAAAGATAAAAAGGATATTACTTAGGTATTTTAGCGAATGCTAGCGAGACTTAGATAAGTTAGAAACTTTTAGAGATTTTTAGAAAAATATAAAGTTGTAAAAGTTTTTAGAAAAAGTAAAAGGTTTATAAGTTTATAAAAGATAATAATAAATAAAGTTAAGTAATAATTATAGGCATCTTCTATAACCATTATAGGCATCTTCTATAACCATTATAGGCATCGTATAACAAACAACTTCTAGTATCCTTTCGTATATAATGCGGGATATCGCATACTATATAAGAAAATATGCGAAGCATAAATACTCTTAATAAATGATGCGATATCCCGCATAACACTTCAATAATACTTCTATTATCATTATAGGTATCTTCTATTGTCATACTTAATGCTCTCTATGTTCTATCCCTCGCAAATCCTAGGGCGCTAGACGCGCTGCTTCGCTGCCTACCACTAAGATAATATAGCAGATGTCTCTTACCATTACTGGTGTCATAAATGATAAAAAGGTTATTGCCTAGGTATTTTTAGCAAATACTAGGAAGACTTAGATAAGTTAGAAACTTTTAGAGATTTTTAGAAAAATATAAAGTTGTAAAAGTTTTTAGAAATAGTTATAAGTTTCTAAGTTAAAAATATAATAATAAATAAATAATAGTAAGACTATAGATAATACTAGGATACCTCTATTACCATTACTGGTATCCTCTATGTTCTATCTCTTCGCAATACTAGGCGATTTTAGAAGAATACAGTATAGTTTAGCGTGATTTGCTAATAAAGAGTAATACTTAGCAAAACTTCTATGTTCTATCCCTCGCAATACTAGGCGTCCCCTAATGCTTATATGAATATCGCAGGGTTCTGTGTTAAAAAGTTCCAGTTTATCTTGTTTATCCTCACTATTTTTTTTAGTATATCAGCAGGTAATGCTTCTTCGTGTGCTATCCTTTTAATTAGCAATTTAATAGCAGCAGGCTCTAGAGATAAATTAGACCATCCTCTAATTTTAGAATTAACATAGCCGATGTCATCTTGCTCTGCCGTCTTACCCTGTAAATCAATAGGGTCGTGATTAAGTTTCACAGCATTCCATACGGGTTTTGGGTTCCAAGTGGTTCCTTGTATATTCTCAGGGGCTCTTAGTAATACCTCGGCTTCAGGGTTATAATTGTTAGATAACTGAACCCAGTCTATTTTAAAGCGATTTTCAGGCAACTTTAATATATCCATAGCACAAGGATTGCTAGACAATACCCTCCAATCTAATTTGTCAAACAAAGGCAATGCCGCAGTTTCTTCAGGTGATAACATTTCTTTACTATATTTAGCCTTTATTAATTCAGTAGCCTCAGGATTACCAGATAATGTTCGCCAATCAATCTTCTTATTACGAGGCATAGATGCTAACTCTTCCTTAGATAACTTATTCTCCTCTTTATACTTTTCTTCTAATAACTGGATTGCTTTAGGATTACCAGACAAATTAGACCAACTTATTAAATGCGGGCTCTCTATTAAAAAATCAATCGCATTAATATTGCTAGATAAAGTATCTTTTTCTAATTTGTCAAATGGTATCCCTCTTCTTAATATATACTTCTTTTCTAACATACCCTCAAAAACCGCAACAATCTTCTTACGCATATCATAAGGCAGTTTTAATATAGGCGCCTTCATCGCCGCTGCTTTCATCTTGCCTTTTATTGTTTCAGGCGATGAATTGATATTTTCCTTAAATACCGATAGATACTTACAAACCTTTCTTAGTTTATCTTTATTAACCTCTAAGAGGGTCGCTGTTATCTCTAGTATATTGTCGTCCTTACACATCAACTCATAGTTGGATATAGAAAGCCTAAGCATCGGGTTGTCTGTCTGTGCTCTATCCTTCATCTTTTTAATTATCTCTATATTTGGCGACGACGAAGATGCATTGTTTAATTCCTCGGCAAGATTAACCCCTAGTAATTTAGACAAGGTTTTAGATTTATTCTCAGCCTGTTTCTGTAAATAAGTCATCTCTAATATATAAGAATAAGAAAAATACAGTATTCTCTCTTGTAAAAATAATTTACATAAATATATATGCTATATCTCTAAGTGTCTAATGTTCTTATATTTGACATAAAGGTTTCTTTCCAACTTGGTTTAGGTTTTATATCATCCATATAAGAAACTTTTTAATATGGATTAATACTCGTTTTTTATGTATAATACTTATCAAATTAAATATTTTATGTTGATTTGATATATTTTTCAAATCAATTACTGAATTTTTTTTCAAATCTGTATTACTTAACATAATACGCTTGTATATTACTTCTAAAAGTAATAATATCAATTTTTACCTAAATAAGGATATAAGGATATCCTCAAGTATATATAGGGACGCCGCTTCGCTGGCTATACAAATATAAACCTGCTATTAAGTTGTATCAGGTCATAGTATTTATAAACATTACTTATGTCCTTCAGTTTCCCTGTATCCTGAGAATTCACGATGCCTTTCATTATGTCTTCTATGGTATCTCCGCTAATATTACTGGTTTTTATTATATCATTATAGGTGTAATGTGCTTTATTATATTCTTCTGCGAACACCTTGTTATTTAAGGTGATATAATATATACTATTGCTATTATAGGCAATTATCTGCTTAACCAATTCAATCGTCTCTTGGTCTTTGTTTATACATTTGTCAGTCTTCTCTGTCTTTGTCTCCCACAACTTCTTTTTGTTGTTTTTGTCATTCTTAATATATGCGATAACCTCAATCGTATTCGTCTTGAGTTTCTTGGTTATTTTAATGGTAGCATCTAGGTTAGTCGCAGCGTTAGCCGTCGTAGCTTCGCTAGCATCACCAGCCGTCGCAACATCACTAGCAGTAGCCTTCTTAGGCTTTCTAGTTTTTGCTACAGGTGCTACAGATACTTCCGTTCCCTCCGCTACTTCCGTTCCCTCCGCTATCACACCTAATGTCTTTGCCGCTTTCGCTGCTACCGTCTTTGCTCCTAAGGTCTTCGCCGCTTTCACTGCTTTCACTGCTTTCGCTGCTTTCGCTGCTTTCGCCGCTTTCGCTACTACCGTCTTCGCCTTAACCGCTCTAGGCGCTTTAGGCTCTTGTAGGATATTGATGAACCGGTCAAACAACAACTCTTTAACCATCATTAGTTTTAGATTACCAATCCGGTTTTTCCGGCGTATATCATTTTGATATAGGGGTTTATCTAGCAATCCTTTTTCTACATTATTCCAATATTCGTCTCCTTTGTCATATCCAGGGAGCCTCTCCAAGCATAATGCGTAGAGTTGTAATACAGGTTTCATAATCTGGTTGGTAATATAATGTAAATAATCAGGTGTTAAGTTGTTCTGTTCTATATAATCTGGATGTTCTATGCGGTCTCCTTGTAATGATGGTGCTGTCTTAGACACAGATTTATCCGTCTTAATATATACAAAGGGTATGCGCTCATTCACTACAGGTCTGTTTCCGGGGTCTCTAGCGCCTATTCTGTCCGCCAACACTTTATGGGCGATTTTAGATGGGTCTTTATATGAACCTCTTAAACTCTTGGTGATTATTAGGTCTTTCATAGACGACTTACCTTCCACCAGATTAGACAACTCTTCCTGTAAGAATTCTATAGAACCTTCCAAATCTTGTTTTTCTAATATGATATTTATGACGCCGCCATATATCTTCTTGACTATCTGGGCGTTATCACGGCGTTTCAATACAATACCCATAGACTTCTGCTTGTATTTTGTGGTATCCGTCTCGTATAAATTGCCGACATATCGCTTCTTGCTGAATAGAATAAACGGATATAGGCATTTCTCATAGTTCAGTTTCTGCGGACTAGGCATAATGTCAGGGACATTTATGTTTCTCTCAACCTCCTTACCAATATCTATAGCAAACTGTAAAGCATCTGTCCCAAATACCGCATTCCCTGCGGTATCGGCTAAAGGGAATTTACAGAATATAGAATCAGTATCTCCATAAATCACTTCAGCGTTATATTCTCTTTCCACGAACTCCTTAGCCAACATAATCATATTTCGTCCTGTCGCCGTGGTACAGGCGGCAATCTCCTTTAAGTAGATAGAAGATGTCCTAGCGCCTATCTGTCCGTATAGCGAATTTGCCGTAACCTTGTAGGCGACTTGCGTAGCATCCAAAACATCCCGCTCAAACACATTATAGGTATCCTTGATGCCTTCTATATTCTCTTTTAATACTATAATCTTGCTATTAGCCTCTATATTATATACTTCGTAATGGTCTCCACGGTCAGAGCAAATACCTGAATATGACGCGCCGCTCGCGCTGCCCGCGCCGCCCGTCGTTATCGTCTGGTATTCTATCCTCTTCCTAGTGTTCTTTCGCTGTTTTAGCAACATATCCAAGACATCCGCTATAATACCTTTGCGCCCGTCCTTGTATTGGACGAATACGCATTCCTTCTCTCCAGTCTTCTTCTTCTTATCTCCAGCACCTTCATACAAATCATAGGATATTGTCTTATACTCTATGTTTGGGTCTTCTACGCGATATTTTTCGTCCATCAAGTAGCAATCGTGCGACAGATTACAGGATATCATAGAGGACGGATAAAGAGAACCGTAATCAAATACCACAATAGGTTCGTTCAAATATATCCCTTCTTTCGGCTCCAGCACAACGGCACCTTCATATCCGCTATCGTCCAACTGCTCCTCCATATTCTCGCGATAAGATTTAATCGTCGGTATCAGGTATTCGCGCTCCATACACTCTTTGGCGATTAGGGAGAAAATCTTGATACCTTGCCCTCTGCGAAATAAGAAATTGAGAGGCACGAGACATACATTACCCATACCAATATTATTCTCTAGAATTTTCAATTTATGTATCAGCCTATTCACCAGACAGCAATCCTGAATACAGTATTTAGCGATTACGCATCTGTCCTCGCTACTTCCCTTAAACTTGTCAAAAATCTCTTGCGGCTTCAAGTCATTCTTGTTATCTCCTAAGAATATTGACGCTACATTATCCAGTTTATAACTGTCTAACTTCTGGTCTCTTTGCATAACCTTCAGCAAATCTATAAGCACCGTTCCGTCAAAATCTATGTATCTCAATATATTATCTCCAAGTGCCGATGAAGACAACTTCAATTCCACTAGCGATGCTTTGCGTGTTATCAATCGCCCAAAGCCTACAGAAAACTCTTCCATAATATTCAGTTCTGTCGCCCTATCCCAAATATATTCCATATCAAAACCAAATATATTATAGCCAGTAATAATGTCAGAGTTCAGGTTATTCATTAGCTCCTTCCATTTAATGAGAACCTCCTTCTCCGTATCATAATACTCCACATCGCATCCTTCAATCCTATCGCAACTGTTTAGCGTGATAATATTCTTATATACGATGTTGTCAGAGCCGTAGATATGGACGGTAGTCCCTATCTGGATTATCTTGTCTCCCTCAAGCGCTACCAGATTTTTTGTTAAAATCTCGGTAAGTTTTAACTCGTGGGCGTTCAATTCTCTAACGGTCATACGACTACCTTTCATATCGTCCGCAGCATCAGCGTCAGCGTCGCTATCGTCGTCGTCTCCGCCAGCATCGTCGTCTCCGCCAGCATCATCATCATCGCTACCGCTACTAGGCGTCTTCTTGATAGACGAAGCAATAATATTTAGTATCTCTATGATTTTTGGTATATGCGGCTCTATCTTTCCCTGTATGGATGCTATATAAGCGCCTGTTATCCGGTTCTTAGCATATATGCGGTTAATCTTCACATCCTTTGCGACATCTATAATAGCGTCTTCGTAATAGATGGTTCTTAGCCAATCTACTATATTCTCCGGCGTATATTTATATCCAAGTTTAGCAACCATAGCAAGGTCTTGAGCGACTTTGCTGTAATTCTTCTTAGGCACAGGGAAATCACCGTGGCTACTAGAACACTCAATATCAAAAGATGTTATCAGCAGAGGTGCTATTTTATTCACCTGTATAGGCATAATGTTTTTATACTCAGTCTCTATATTGTAATCGCACCGGCTGATATCGTCGCCCATCTCGTAGGCGCCTTTCTCTATTCTTACCCAATCGCACGGACGGATGTTTTGCGTATGGATGTATTTCAAGAATGGGTCAATATTGGTTTCATACATTTTAAAATCATTCTTTTCAAGGCTTTTAAAGTAATACTTCAGGCTGTTATATAACTTCAGCGACTTAACGGATACCTTCAAGAAACGGAATATCTTGTCGTTTGTAAAACCCCAGAAGTCCTTCTTTCGCACCACTTTCATACTAACGAAGTGCGCCTCCAGAGCGCGCGGTATAATCTTCTTGTTATACTCGGTCTTCTTGCCGTTGCTGTTAAAGACGCACACATAACTCTCGTTCATTATAACATCATTTAACTCATCCACCTTAGCCTTAAAGGCGTTCTTTCCAAGCCCCTCCCATTTCTCAGGCGGCTTAATGTAGAAATAAGGGACAAAGTTATTAACCTTCACGCAATATGTAGCACCGACAGCCGATGTGCCGTAAATGAGAAGAGAATAGAAGTCAGTAGCGTCCTTCTGGATATTTGCTTTGTCCGATTCAGGGTCATATATATCGGTAATCTGGAACTCTATGGCGTCCTCGTGGTTATTTATTGGCTCCTGTATCTTTCTTGGAAATTCCATTTTATCCATTTTAGCAAACCTATAAATGTCTATATGATTTAATTATTTAAATACAAATCATTTTTTAATTTATTCTAATAGAATAAAATATACTTGGTTATTATGAATATAAGTTTGGAAGGTCTCATAATTTTAATAATAACAATAGCAGGCGCCTATTATATATATAATTATTACCTAAACGAGGGGCTAATAAAGGTTAAAAGCAGCGTCGATAACACAGAATATAAGGTGCAACTGAAAGATGACGCTAAAGAGGCTGCTGATTTAATCGCTACAATTAAAAGCAAGTTAAATACATTATTAGAACATTTAGAGAAAACTTACGGAGGCAGCGATAATCGCGTGGAGATGCTGAAAAGCAACTATAAGCCCGACCGATTGAGCGAGGGTGTTGATACTCCGGGCTATACCAGTTATTCTGTGAATAAAGGCGAACAGATTGTGTTGTGCCTTAGGAATAGGGACAAACTGATGGATATTAACACGATGACCTTTGTGGTATTACACGAGTTCGCGCATTTGGCGACGGAAAGCATCGGGCATACTGAGGAGTTTTGGACGAACTTCAAGTGGATACTAGAAGAAGCCGTTAATATCGGCATATATACAAGACAGGACTTTAAAAATAAGAATGTGGATTATTGCGGTATTAAGATTACCTCATCGCCTTTGTAAATATATATAAGATATTGACAATTATTAAAATAATATGACTAATACGACAAATAACACTTGTGTCAATATGTCGGTCTTTGACGGCTTTAGCGGCTTTAGCGGCTTTAGCGGCTTTAGCGGCTTTAGCGGCTTTAGCGGCTTTAGCGGCTTTAGCGGCTTTAGCGGCTTTAGCGGCTTTAGCGGCACATATGCTAAACAGTCCTCACCGGCTACGCTAGCGATACCAGATGCGCATAACTATGACTACAATTATAACCAATTTGAGATTTTCTATATAACCTTTATAATGTTAATGCCTTTTAGTAAGAAATATGCGCCTCTCATTAAGAGTGATGTGGTGCGCCGGAAAATCAATCAATATACGAATTGGAATTTATTGATGATATTGGCGAATAGCCTTCTATATAATGTGTGGGGCATAAATAACCACATAATATCACGGTTTATCGCAATCAACTCTATACAGATTATGACATTATTTCATATGTTTATTATGTATGATAGTAATGTGTTGTTTTGCGTGATGAACGATGAGCCTGTATTGCTAAAGCACTCTATATGCCGCCGAATTTCTACTAGCAACTTGGTGCGCCTTGAATACCTTATCGGCAATATAGTAGTCCATATATTGCCTGTATATTTTTATAGGGATTATTTGTTTATAGCCAGCGCCGCTGGTGGCGATTTGGATATGCTCCCTTATATAATAATGTTTAAATTTATGTGGGTTCTAAATATATTCGGCGACTTCAACATAACATCAATTTATGTGCCTACATTTAACGGCTGTAATGTTAGACTGGTGAATATCGTGGTTATTGTGGATTTTCTAACATACAAGGTTCTCAACTCTCTTTTACGGACATTTATATATAAATATTAGGCGTGTATAATACATTAATTACACATCCTAACCTATCCTAATGATACCTAGAATTATTCACCAGACTTGGAGGGACAAGAACCTACCGCCAATTATCTATAAGTTAGTGAGCGAGAACATAGCACTCTTTAAAGCAAATGGATATGAATTGATGTTTTGGACGGACGAGATGATATTAAAACTGATAGCCGACGAATACCCGAATTTCTATAATATTTATAAACTAGCTCGCACAGGGGTGCAAAAAGGCGATATCGCCCGCATCCTCCTAGTATATCATTACGGCGGCATCTATATTGACCTAGATGTCCTCGTATTAAGGGATTTTGCCGAGATTTTGGATATGAGCGCTGACAAACTCTATATTACTTACGAACCGTCGGGACAGACAAACGCCTTATATAATAATGACAAATACCTTTGTAATGCTTTCTTTGCGGCAAATAAGAATAACCGGATGCTTAAAGTTATATTAAATAATATACCAGAATATATTAAGAATTATACTGAGAATATCTTTGCTAGATTTGATGTGTTTGGCGGAGCCTATTTTAAGGAGGTTATCACAGCCCCTATTAATGCGATGTTTAAGGAAGATGTGTGTATCATTAATGACCGAGAACTCTTTTATCCTATTAATGACCCGAAGTTGGACGATATGCCTTTCACCGTAGGCGACTGGACTAAGTTGAAGAGGGGCGATTATGGCGCCGATACTATTATGGTTCATTATTGGATACACGGGGATTTTGAATCGCGAACTCTGCTAGGCTCTTTTATCCCTGAATTGAATAAGACGATACACGAGAATATGTATGGTTTTTTCTCTAGACTGTATCCAAATATAGCAAAAAAAATTGATAGTATATTATAGGTTAAGTAATATAACTAAGTTAAATGTATAAAGGCAAGCATTTATTACTGATACTTATTACGATTACTAGTAATATGCGATTTGTAAGAGGATTTGCTTATACCAACATAATTAAAAAAACAATACTTCAAGATACCAAGATGCCTTCTATATATTTGGAGAATAGTTTCTTTGGCGACATCTATGCTAGCGGCGCTAGCGGCGACCCAAAGTTTAAGAATAAGTTTTTTTCTGCGGAGCACATATTCCCACAATCCCTACTAAATAATAAACACACAAACGACATGCACAATATAATAAAGACCCTGAATACGCTAAATGTTAATAGGTCTAACTATATGTTCGTTGAAGATACGAAGGTTAATATGAAAGACAAGAATTGGGCTGAGTTAGACTTCGGCAACTATGTTAATCATAAGAACAAGGTGTTTGTCCCTAACGACTATTCACGAGGTTTTATATCCAGAGCAATCCTGTATATGTGCTGGGAGTATGACTACAGTCATAAGAAGGTTATAGATACAGACTTGCTGATTAAATGGTATTTTCAGCATCCGCCCTTAAAAGAAGAGCGATACCATAACGAGATTATACACCGGATACAGCGGAAGCATAATATATTTATCACAAACTACTTTAAGAAAAATAATGTTATCATTAAGTTCATAAATAAACTGTAAGATATGTATATAGACTTAAATAATAATATTAAAGAGGTTATAAAAACAATACCAGAAGACTATTATAAGAGAATATTAAGAAAAATAAGGTAAGAAAATACAAGAATTATAAAGACTAAAATCGGCATTTTAAATGTCAAAAGGTGTAAAAAATGCCTCAATTTATTTTTTTCTTATATAAAAATTGATACATGCTATATATTATTAAGTTATAGCATAATATAATGAGCGATGCTAGTGCCGATAATGAGACTACTGAAGAACCCGTAGCTGTCGCTTCGCCGCCGCTATCGCCGCTATCGCCGCTATCGCCATCGCTTAACGCAAAGCAACAATTAGCAGTTGCCCAGACGATGAATGGGGACAATATATTACTAACGGGACCCGCAGGAACCGGCAAATCATTCACTATTAAATATATTATAGAGTTGTTAAAAGCCAATAATAAGAATGTGGGTCTCACAGCAACAACAGGGACGGCTGCTTTTATTATCGGCGGACAGACAATCCATTCTTATATGGGTATGGGGATAGGCGAAGAGAGCACCGCTGATATCTTTATAAAGATTAAGAAGAAGGCTGGTATATATAGGACGCTAGTAGAACTAGATGTGCTTATAATTGACGAGGTATCTATGCTGGATGCTGCGCTATTAGAGAAAATATCCAGCATCCTTTGCTATGTTAAATCGCACAGTTTGAAAGATACAGGGCTGCTGAATAAACCGTTTGGAGGGATACAAGTTATTTTTATCGGGGACTTTTGTCAGTTGGCGCCTGTGAAAGGATTTTACTGTTTCTTATCTAAACTATGGATTGAAGCGGACATAAAGGTTATTATGCTAGACGAACTAGTAAGACAAAACGACGACTTATTATTTCAGCAAATACTACAAATAATCCGGAAAGGCAAATGCACCGACAATATCTTGAAGGTTCTTAATGCCCTTAAGGATACGCAATTTGAAGATGAAATAATACCCACCAAATTATACCCTAAAAATGTGAATGTTGATAAAATAAATGAGATGGAGATAGATAAACTCAAGAGAGCTGGTAATAAAACCATTATTTACAAGGCAATCGCAGGCGGCGGTAGCGGTAGCAGCGGTAGCAGCGGTAGCAGCGGTAGCAGCGCCTTTGCCGGAACCATTAACAAATATGATGTTGAGTTAGTGGAGAATTCGCAAGTAATCATCACGCGTAATATTGATATTACAGGCGGGCTTGTTAATGGAACACGAGGTATCGTTAAACATCTACATAAAGATTTTGTAATAATCAAAGATACGCAAGGTAATAACCATAGCATAGTGTATTACAAGGATATTTTAGGGAGCGGTAGCAGCGGTAGCGGCGGTAGCAGCGGTAGCGGCGGAGCAAAGAAGTCAGCTAAGGCTGCCGATAAATCGCATATTCTACATATGCCTTTAAAGGTATCCTATGCTTTGTCTATTCACAAATCACAGGGTATGACGATAGATGCTATGGAGATTGATTTAGGAGACAATATTTTCACTTGCGGTCAAGGATATACCGCACTATCACGAGCAAAAAGCCTAAGAAGCATTAGGGTTATTGATGTATCCAATCAATCGTTTAAAATAAATCCCTTTGTGAAAGCGTTCTACAATAATATTTTAAAGTAATAAGATAAGATACATTTATGAAAATAACTAGGATAGGCACCTATAAAACCGGCTTTAAATATTACAAAAACAAGGTTGAGATAACGAATGCCGACGATATAGAAAAGATAAAGTTGCTGAAGATACCGCCAGCATATGAGAATGTATCTATATTAAATGATAAGAAGATTATAGCATATGGATATGATAGTAAGAATAGAAAGCAGGTATTATATAATCCTGCCTTTATTGCTAAACAGAACGCCAAGAAATACGATAAGATATCCACATCTATTAAATTTTTTTCCATATTGAAAAAGAGGATTGCGAGTGATTTAGGTAGCGGCAGCGGCAGCGGCGGCGACGAAAAGACGCTAGCAATTGCTGTTATAATAACTCTTATATTAACTTGCGGTTTTAGGATAGGCAATAAGAAATATGAGAAGGACAATAATTCTGTTGGATTAACCACGCTAAAATATAGCCATTTGAAGTTTGATAACGACCGTCAAGGCATCCTTTTAATAGACTTTATAGGGAAGAAAGGGGTTCGTAATGTTGCCGAGTGTGATAACAAGATAATATATGAGTATCTGTATAATAAATACAAGAATGCGACTAGCGGGGCTAGCAAGGATGACTATGTATTCACCTATGACGGAGGCAAGGTGATAACTTCAGCAGATGTTAATGAATATTTGAAAGTAATTAGCAATAAGTATTCTAGGAAGGGGACGGAGCCTATAATAATAACCACAAAGGATTTGCGAACTTGGAATGCTAATATGCTTTTTTTAACTTACTATAAAAAATTAAGGAAGTCTAGAGGTCGTGGAAAAGATGCTAAGAAGGGAGACGCTGATGCTATCGCTGACGCCAAGGACGCTACAGCGCAGGATGCTGCCGAAAAGTCCATCAATAAGGACATAAAAGCCGCTATTGAGATGGTCGCACATAAATTACATAATAGTTATAGTATATGTAGAAAGAGTTATATAGACCCTAAAATAATAGAGGATTTGCTGAGTAGTAGGCAATCATAAAAAACAAAAATTGATTTTAATTCTTCTTATCTTAATATAAGAATTATATAATATAGAATAAATATAGAATGGATATCAACATCGTTATCGCAAATCTAAAGGATATGCTGAAAAGCAGAGGAGATGATATAACATTATTTGAGGAGCACGAGGCATCTATTGACAAGGACAAATATGAAAGGGACGCCAGTTGTATAGAGTATGAAACCTCTAATACAACGCTGATATTTGCGCTAACAAAGCAGACCCGAAAAAATATAATTACTGAACTTAAAGAGGATTTGAAAGAGGATGATGCGAGTGGCGGAGGGAGCGGCGGGACGCTAAGTTTCGTCAAGAAGCATCGGGGAAAGAATAACATCATCCTAATATTCAATAATGATACGGTGTCGCTACCTCTAATATCGCAGTTAAACAAGTATGACAAGATATTCCAGAAAAATGGCGGAATGCTCCAGTATTTCCAAGTGAAGCAACTTATGTTTAACCCAACAAAGCACGAGTATGTCCCTCAGCATATTAGACTGGCTGAGAGCGAAGTCGGCGACTTTATGAAAAAGTATATGATACGAAGCAAACTAGATATGTCCCGCATATACCCGAACGACCCTATCGCTAAATGGCTCGGGCTTAAATACGGAGACATCGTTAAAATTATCCGCTATAACGAGAATAGCGGTGAATCGTATTATTACAGGTCTTGCTTCTAACTCAGCCGTAAAATAAAATATATATAGTAATAGAGGACATATTGAATGACAACACCATTAAAAAATAACTATATAGGCAAGATTGACGAAAAACTGAAGATATATGATAGTATATTTTTTAAGTCTATAGACGGGAGCGGAGTATTACTTGCGGAGGCTAGCAAGATAACTGCGCCGAATGGTTTGAGAATACCCGCGAATACTAATGCGACCACATATAATGTCTCGCAACTCCCTAACTTTATAAGAAATATCGTTAATTTTAACATTAAAAACTTTAATATACTTGATGACAACGATAACAATATGGGGTTTGTAAGCAGAACTGTAGGGCGTAATGGTGCGCCCTCATATTCTTTTAATGATAATGTTAAAACCAATATTATAGAGACGCTAAAGGTTATTAATGTGTTCGTAGATATACTAGAAGCCTACAAATACTGTATAGATAACAAGGATAAAGAGGCGGTATCAGGTGCCTTTGATACCGGTTTCACCGTAGAAACGCCAATAGACAGGATTGAATTAGTATCGGCAAATACGAGGTTTTATAATGATGCTAAAACAACGATGACACCTGCACGCACAGTATTAAACGCAGGGTATATAAGGAGTATTAAAGAATATGAAGGTGCTGATAAAAATATAACGGTGTTATACCTATCAATCCAAAGTTTTAATACTGGTATGGCTGATAAGGATTATAATTATAATAATATCTTTAGCAAAACCAACGATAACGCTACATTTAATAATACGCCGGAAAATATATTAAATAGCGCGGCTTTAACCGGACTAACAACATCATATGCGTTAGCAAGAACAGACTATCCTCGACAAACATATAGTGGGCTCGCTAGCGACCCTAAAGCAGTCTCTAACTTAACATTAGAGAACCGCAATAAGGCGCTCATCCTCATATTATTAAAAACGCTGTTTAACCTTGATAATAACTTTCGCAGCCAGAGCGTATATGCCTTGTATTATTATTATAAATTCGTCCAATTATATTCAGCCCTTGTCATAAATATCTCTAATGTTATGTATGCCGATTTAAATATAGCAAAACCGCTAAGGATTGAGACGCGTAATATGACAACTAGCAAAGCGGAACTTGGGGTATCGGCAATTGAGTTAGTCCCATTAACAGACACTTATAGCACAGGACCGACATTCACACAGACAGGAGGAGGAGGGACTATAAGTGTTGCTCCGGAGAATATTACTGTTGTTAATGGTAGCGCAGATACCAATAGCAAAGTTAATATTATAAACAGCGGCAAGGGATATACTACAACGCCTACATTTACTGTATCATCAACACCTAATTCTACCGCAAAAGCGACGATAGTCCCTATAGTTATGGGATATTCGCGAACGAATGATGGAAATATAGACAAGTTAAGGGAAGTTATTACTGAGATTAGTGCGTCTCTGTCGCAACTTATCACAGATGTCTCTAACTATAATGCGAATACCGATGCGTCCTTTGCGATTAGCACGAAATCGCCTGATGGAAAACCTACTAAAGCGACACTTTCTAACGATAATAAGGTTGTTCTGTCTATTAGTAAAGTATGTGTAATTAATAAACTGAATAATTATAATGAAAAGAATGATTTTGTTAATGATTTTACCATATATGACAATATAAATAAGAATTATTACAGTATCATAAGGATTAATAACGAAGACCAAGCCATCTTTAATATAGAGATTAATGCGGTTTATAGAGCCGAGGATATTTTAGAAAAAGATATAGACACTAAGATATTTAAGAACGGAAATGGAGATACTATGACACGACCAGCAGCAGTAAATACGCTGAGTGATATTGACACACCGAATGCCGACTTCTTAGAAATCCGCCGCAAGGATATTAATGCCTACAAGACAGAGTATATATATAATAGGAATGACCTTGAGAAATTGAATGAGAATATCGGGTATAACACTAGCAAGGTTTCGCACCAGACAAATCAATACCAAGCCCAGTTTAATAAGAACCTGTTTTTAGAGAGGCAAATCTTAACATACAATATCATACTAGCAATTATAATAGTGGTATTAGTAGGTATAAATGCGGCAAATATTAACAGGCAATTGGCGAAGACAATATCGCTATCTTGCCTAGGCGCTATCGTATTATTATTCGTAATTTACTTTATATCTAATATAACATACATAGAGACATTCGTTAGCATCAGCGATGATTTATATGTTATAACGGCTTCGTATTATGAAGCCAATAAGAATAAGTTAAACCCTACCAGTTATAATACCCAAAAACTGAATAAGTTAAATATTGAGATTGACAAGTTAAATTCTAGGTTTATCAGTTATTTTGAAAAGATAATCATTACGCTTCCTTCTACGGACAACCTAGATTTTTACAGGGAGATTAAGGAGGTTATAACAAATGATAGGGATAACAAGCAGTTCATCAACAAACGCCTAGAATACAATAAGTCGCAGAATAGTAATGACATTAACTCGCTAAAATACGAGTTGGAGAACAATAAGTTGTATATCAATACGCTTTTAATATCCGCTATCATATTTATAGGGATATATAACCTGTATATTAACTATATGTCGAGCGATAAATACCTGTCATTACTGCTATTCGTAAGCGCCATTATATTCATCATAATACTATCGTATTACCTAATAACCTCTAATAGACGAGTTAAAACGGTCTTTAAGAATGTCTATTGGGGTCCCGAGTTTTCTAAGAGTTTCTAAATGATATCCTTTTATTTTTTCATAAATTATATAAAAAAGTGTAATCTATATATCTTAAATGACTATCATAAAAGAAAACAAAAAGCGTGAAAGCGAGGACAACAAGGCTGACGAGGCTGACGAGGCTGACGAGGCTGGCGAAAGCGACGAGACATATAGCGATAATAGCGGCAGCGGCGGCAGCAGCGGTGATATCTATAATTGTGAGGCAGACGAAGCGGACGAAGCGGACGAATGCGACTGTGAATGTGAGGATTGTAAAGAATGCTGTGAGAGATATTATGGATGCGAAGCCTGCGAAGCGCCCGCAGGCGGCTTCTTTAATAAATATGATGAGATGAATACTAGCAGGAATAAGAGTTTTGTGGTATTGAAGAAGCAACCTAAGAAAAAGGATATAAAGAAGAAGATTAAAAAGGTAAAATATGACTTTTACAAGAAATATAATAATGAGGAGAAGAGCTATTTTGATTTGTTATCAGCGAAAGAGCAAGAGAAGATAAGTATTCTAGAAGACAAATTAGAAGTCAGCAAGAAGGCACTAACCGTTCCTATGCGTTTTAAGATATTAGGTTTAGATATTAATGAGCGAACCAAGCGCAGTATAGTATTTAAACTAGAATGTTTAAGCAAGATGTCCTCAACATCTGGCGAATTCCACAAAATATCCAACTGGCTCGGTATATTGAATGAGATGCCTTTTAATAAATACTTTAAAATTCCTATAAAGAATACTGACGGAAATGACAAGATATGCGAGTTTCTAAGTGGTATTAGAGGGCGTATGAATGACCGTATATACGGGCACAAGGAGGCTAAGGAGCAGATTATACGGGTATTGGCGCAATTGATATCATTCCCGAAAGCATACGGGTATATTATCGGGATACAAGGTGCCGCCGGTATCGGTAAGACGAAGTTGATTAAGGAGGGCATCTGTAATGCTCTAAATTACCCAAATGCCTTTATATCGTTGAGCGGGGCGGACGATGCGTCGTTTTTAAGAGGACACTCTTATACTTACGAGGGTGCCACTTATGGGAAGATATGCGAATCGCTTATTAAGACGGGTATAATGAACCCGCTTTTATTATTTGACGAATTAGACAAGGTATCCGACACATATAAGGGGCAGGAAATCATAAACACCTTAATTCATATAACAGACCCCGTACAGAATGACAAATTCACAGACAGATACTTTGAGGAGATTGATTTGGATATATCACGCTCTATGATAGTATTCACCTTTAACGATGAGACGCTCATCAACCCTATTTTAAAAGATAGGATGATTGTGATAAATGTGAAAGGCTACAATAAACAGGAAAAGATAGTGCTGTCGAAGGATTACCTAATACCTGAGATATTAGCGCAATATAATCTCAAGAAGGGCGATATAATGTTTGGAGACGAGGTGTTAGCACATATTATAGATAATATTGAGGGTGAAGAAGGCGTCCGTAATTTGAAGCGAGCAATCAACAATTTGATTTCTTGGATTAATATGATGCGATATGTATCTATAGATAATGTTATGATAAACCTGCCTTATGTCGTAGATATCAAGTTTTACGATAAATATTGTGGGATTAGTAATAACAGTATGCGAAAAGATGTCTTACATTCGCTATATTTATAATGTATGATACTTGTTAAGGTTTTTATTTTTATATTGTTAGCAAAATTATTATAAAAATATAATATATTTATAGGAATTGCTAGTATAATTATGAGTGCGAAGGCTACGAAGACTGCTGACACCTCAAGAGGCGCGACCAAGACACCCTCTCTAGTTAGAGCAATAAGTGCGAAAGGTGTTAGTATGCAAAGCCCTATAAATATGTTAAGCCTGATGAAACTACGGAGTGCGCAGAGCGCAAGGAGTGAAGGGATAGATACAGGAAGCAAATGTAATAATGATATCAAGGCAATAAGGAAATATAGCAGTTTTATATTTTTTGGCTGCTGGAATAATGTGAATTGTAAGAAGGAGTATGTATATCGTGATATCGTCCTAGATTATATACACGATAAAGAGAAAGCCATTAATCAACTATACATAGCAGGGGATAACTGGTATACGAATATAAAGAATATAGATGGTGTGAATTACAAGGTTTATTTAACAGACATTTTAACTAGAGGATATGACAAGTTATATTCTATGAATAAAGAGATATATATTGCTGTAGGGAACCACGATGAAGACAAGAACGCTGTCGCGGCTGTCGCGGCTGATGCGGCATTACAGAAGGATTGTAATATAAATACGCAAAAATACTACTTAAAGAAAATTAAGGATTTGAAGACAGGACAGGTGGGGCGAACTGTTAATACAATAACCGAGCCTACATTAGAGAGTTTAGAACTTGAAGCAAAAGAAGGGAAACTTACTGATAGTTATTTGTGTAAAAATGGCGTGTATATATATGTTGAAGATATAGGCGTGCGATATAATAAGGGCAACATAGTAATCATAATAAATACCAATAAGTTTGACGATTACGATGAAGGACTGGAATATTTAGAGCGTATCAGGGCATTTATAGAATATGTGGTGGGTGTTAGAAATAGTAATGGCGGCGGCAGCGGCAGCAGCGGCAGCAGCGGCAGCGGCGAACAGATATTTGTAATGGGGCACATACCTTTATTCAATTTTAAGAAAGACGAAATACAGATACAGGATATAAACAAGAAAGAGCTTAAGTTTAGGGAAATAATAGTAAGGCTCTTTGATATGTTCGTAGAAAACAACATCATATACATTTGTGCCGATACGCACAACTTTAGTATAATGAGTATTAAATGTAATAATAGTGATGCGAGGGTATTGATACAGATAACAGCAGGGAGTGGTGGTGCTGACCCTGATTTATTAACAACCGAATATGCTACGAAACCCACAACCAAAACCATAAATTTAAAAGATGAATTTGATGGCTATAATTTTAAAATAGAAGCATACGCATTAAATTCTTACGGGTATGCTACGGTATCTACAGGAACCGTCAATAACATTACTGTATGTTATAAGCAGATAATAAAGGATAATGAGGATATCACCACCGCTACTATGGCTAGCGCTGCTACCAATATAACTGAGATAACTTATAAGATAGATAAGGCGACTAAAACTATAAGCGAAGTTAAAGCGACTAATCCTGAAGCAACCATAAATATTCACAAGAATACTGAGATATGTAAGAAGATTGAGAAGCCAACGCGCGGTTATATAACCAGTCTAAGCCATAAAACGGCGTGTTTTAAAAAAGATATTGATAAGAAAGATAAGGATAAGAAGGATAAGAAGGATAAGAAGGATAAGAATAAGAAGGAGAAGACATAATAAAACATTCTTTATTATTAAAGAGAAACCACCAATTATAATTATGAAAAAAAATAGCTATAGCATAAGCATACTATTCTGGATGCTAGCAATACTAGCAATCGTCCTCGCCATATACTTTGTATTCGTTGTATATAAAGCTACTTTAACATCGGGATTAAATAGCGATGATAGTAAAGAGAATTATAGTAATAGCGACGGAGACGAAGAAGGCACCGAAGGCAGCGACCCACGCATCCGTTTTATGACATATAAGGATACAGCAAACTTTTTAGCCAAGGATAATGATGGGTATGTGCGTAATTTAACGGAGTTAGATTTGCTCGCCAGAAATGTCAAGACGCATATAGATTATCTAAATAATATAGATGATACCACAGTTTCTTTTACAGAAGACGAAAAGAAGTTGCTAGTAAAATGTGCGAATAACGCCGACAAGTATTTGAGGGATGAAAAGTTTGCCGAAATAAAATACGGTAAGCATCTGGACGGCAAGGAAATTGCGGGTATTAAATGGGTATTCGCAAATACCTATGCTAACTATTCTAAAGATGTTATTAAAGAATACGAGCAGGGGCTACCGCATACCAGAGAGAATATCATATTATTATCTAAGAATGTTTTAAAGTATGACGAACTAGACTTAACGAGCACCCTGATACACGAGAAGATACATATATATCAACGATATAACCCTGAACTCTTTGACAAAATAATAACAGAAATGGGACTTAAGGAACTAGACAAGAAGTCCTTTAGGCACGCTAAGTATATCCGGTCTAACCCTGATACAAATAATAAACTCTATTATTATCCTAAGACGGCTACGACAGCTACGGACACGACGACGGCTACGGCTGCCGCTAGAGACATATGGAATTCTATGACGGGCGCTGCTAGTGCTGCTAGTGCTGCTAGTGCTGCTAGCGACACGAAGGATTACGACGAAGACAAGGTGATGGTTTGCTTGTATCGTAATGACAAGCCGAATAGCATTAATGATGTGAAACATAAGAAATTTACGGAAGAGCACCCATACGAAAAGATAGCCTATGAGGTTGCTGAAAATTATAATAATAAGAATAATAACAAAAATAAATATATAAATATATAAAGTTATAGTAGTTTTAGAAGTAAAGAGAAGAAGAATGGACGAAGTTATACAGCAAGCACCCGATTATTTTTCTAAAGAGGAGATTGAAGTTATATTTAAAAAGAATGAAGAAAATGTAATAAATACCTTGATTGATTTGTGGAACTTAGATGCGCCTAAGACAAAAAGCGCAGCAGAAATCGCAGCAGAGGCTGCTGCTATGGAAATAGATATAAATAAGGTTAGCGCAGCTGGTGGCGATAAATGGGCTAGCATAAGAGACATTTGCGATACATATGATTTAGAGATGCAGACCCAGATGAACCTGCTTAAGAATAGAAAGCAGTAAGCAATAGCGGCGGCGACAGCGGCGACAGCGGCGACAATAGACAATAAAAATATAAATATCATTATTATATAAAGAAAATAATATGGCGATAGAGACTTACAATTTTAATGTTTTAACAGTTATAATTAAGGAGGTATTCCCTGTGAAAACCTGTAATGGGATATATTGTAATTTAAACTTCAAGATGTTTAACAGCGCCTACAATCAATCGTCTGGCTTCTTAACAGGAAACAATTATGTCCTCAAGCAACTTCGTAATTTCGCAGACGGCAAAGGCTATGGATACGATGATGGTGAAGGCGATGGCGGCAAATTTGACTTCTCGTCGCCTGAGGATTATATGTATTACAATAGTGATAAAAAAGAATACTAAGTAGTAAAATATATATAATAATATAAATATCCCTTATATAATTAGATAAAATGTTTCTAAATTTTGAATTAGAAATATTTCTAATGGTATTGCTGCTACTTATAGTGATATCTATGATACCAATAATAGAATTGAAATATAATAGCGACCTCTATGAGAATATAGAGAAATTCAACAAATATTGCTTAAATAATGATGCGAAGTTGCTGAGCGAACTGGATGTGAAAGATACATATATGTGGAATATGTCGTCATATATATACGACTATAATAATCTGTCAAACTTCTTCCACAAAAGGGACGATAGAGGCATAGGCACTAGCGATTACGCGGGGCTGAACCGAGATGCCGCCAAGGTATCCGTGAATAACAAACAGATAGATAATGTTATGAAAATATACAACTACTATTTGTATATGTCGTTAGGCTTCTTTATAGTCATAATTGTCTTTTTTATAAGTCAGGCAAATATACTAATAAATATAGGGGCTACTAGCGATTATGCTATATGTATGGACGGTGAAGGCAGCAGCGATAACAAGATATTTAATGTATTTAAAAACTATATGTATGCCCTCTTTGTATATGTCGCATTATTTATAATATTCTTCTCTTTGATATTAAAGAAACTTACTGAATTATATGCTGATACAGATACATACGAATACATTATGTTAATGAAAGAGTTAGACATCCTACTTAAGGAGAATAAGCCGGCAAACGCCGGTATCGTAAATATATTAAAGAAGTATTCTAAGAATAAGATTAACGACATCGCCTATATCGCACTCAATAACAAGGCGATTATTAGCGAACTATCCGCAAAAATACTTAAGAATAAGGATGATGTAGTGTCTGTGGTTAAATACGACAATAACGAGAACTACAAGATAACATTAAAGAATATAGAAAAGATAGAGTATTACAACGGTAAGGAGGCGAAGGACAAGGTGAAGAACAAGGTTAGCGACATATTCCAGTTTATTTATGTGTATATAATATTCTTGATAGTCCCTATATATATGCTGTCAATATCGCTACAAGGCAACTATATGTATCTGCTTTTCACTATAATCGCAATAATAATATTCAGCGTCTCAGTATATAACATCTATAATACATTACAAAACTAGATACACACAATATCTTCTAATATCTTTTTTTCTTCATAAGGTTTAAAGTTAAAGTAAAAGTTAAAAATATAAAATATGCTGACTTCCACTATAAATCTTACAATTTTTATAATGATGATTATAATCTATTTAAACGAGATGAGAAACATCAGCACATTCGTCTATAACTTCCACTATATAAAGGATTTGTCTAGGATTATAATGACCGAAAAGTGTAATAGCGTGTATTGCGAAGCCGAGACCGACCGATACCAGATGGCGAAAAACAGTTATAAACTGCTATTGCCGAACGACATCTTCAATTCCAAGACATATATAATATTTACCTTTATAGTCGCCATATTGATTTACATATATTTCTACTTTATTCTGTTTAATTCAGGCGACAACGACGGTGGTGGCGAGAGCGACGCTAACTACTATGTCCTTAATCTTTTGATGCTGGCGCTTTTGCTAGGAATAATAATTTACAGATATGTCCCTAACGATGAAACAGGATACCTAAATTATTTTGGAAAAGTTAATGACACTGACAGTTTTTCTAGCACCTTTAAACTGTATATATTGGTTCTGCTAATTGCGATTACTCGCGTCATATTCTTAATAAAACGCAAACAAGCCGGTAGCGAAGGCTTATTAATTATGACAGTCAAATACCTATGCTTTATGTTTGCTATTATCCTACTATTTAATCTAATGAATATCGTTATGACTTTTCGTAATAATAAAACGCCTATATTGAAGACAAAGAGCTTAGTCTGGTCTCTCAAGAACTCCTTTGAAGGTATGTTGGATAAATTCTCATTAACCCAGATAGCTCATTTAAATAAGGATATATCCGACGAATATAAGAAGATAATATATATTAAACAACTTTTAGCGACTAAGGAGATAGCTGATACGGATACTATATCGGCTATTATAGATGTCTTACTAGCATTTGAAGAATTGTCAACAATCGTAATTAAAAATTATGGGGGTATTGATAGTGCGAATAGCATAAATTTAAAATATATAATTGATTTGAAGAAAATAATTAATGACAAAACAGCTAAAATTATAGAGAAGAAGGATGGTGCCGAAGCCGCCGAACAACCCACAGTATCTAACTTATCCCTGATATATGACAAGTTTGTGAAAATACCTCATCACTACAACGCAGACGAACATAGCACCAATAATAACGAAAATAACACGGACTATGTATATACTGCCGACATATCCTATGACAACGCTAACCTGTTTTATGAAAAATACTGGGATTTAAATGCGAACACCGGCGACTTCTTATATAACTACGATTACTTCGTCTCCTCCTTCTTGTTTGGGGGCTATCGTCCTAACCTATTCAAGATTTTAATAGTTATAGTGATATTCATCGTAGTTATCTATATACTCGCCCTAATTAACGGTATAATTCTTGTGAAAAATACCGCTGAATTAACAGAATTATTCAACAAGGTATATTCTATAATATACCCTCTAATCCTGTTCGTCATATTGATAACCTATATACTGCTGTTTATCCGCTTTAATACGATGTTTAACTCTAGCGTCATTTATAAGTGCCTTGACAGCAGTTATAAGAGGTCGCTAAATAAATTGAATAATGTTGTGGTGCCTTATATACGAATGTATGACAATAAAATCCTGAAAGGTAATAAGAACTACCTACAGCACTACATTATTACAAATGTCTTTTATTCAATATTGAGCGGCAATATAAAATTGGCGGCTAACACAGAGGGAAAGAGTATCATCAACGAGCCGCAGGAGAACGAGAATTACTATGACATACCACGCATTAAATCGACACGGCTAAAATTAACCACTTTGAATAGTAGCGTCCTCAGCAACGATAATGAGTTTCGCGAGTATTACAAGGCAAAGTTTGAAAACCTATATAAGGACGGCTACGACAAGAAGCACGCCGAAAGTATATATGAGGTGTTTAGACACCTATTCGGCGCAGACAGCACAATAAGAAGCAGCGAAGCAGGTATAGATGCCTATTTTAAAGAGATAATTAGCAGGGACAATATCTTAAAGATTTATCTCATTATAAAGAAGTGTGTCTCTCTGTTTAACGAAGAGACATTCAATAATAACTTAATATACTATAATAATCACGAGAACAAACAGAAGGGGGTTAATATAGATGCCTATAATAAGTTTAAATTTTATAAATATGGGGACAAAGTGATACCTTACAAATTCATATTAAAACTGAATACATTCACCGATTATACCGAATTTGTCAAAGACATAAATGTTAAAGTTCGCGTAGAATTTGACAAGAACATAGCCGATTACTTTTCGCCCACGACATCTCTTACATCTCTTACAAATATCCTAGATAATAGCACAGACAGCGAAGACCTATTAAGTCAGGCAGCAGACCTAGAAAATAAGAAAGATAAGAATTTGATAATACTGATTACAATGTATTTGCTAATTCTTGCGCATATCAATTATAACCGGATAGAATATAATAGTATTGTTGTTGACGCTAATGCTAATACATCCGCAATCACCGCAGCAACCGCAAGGAAGAAAGCAATATACGAGAAGAAGACTACCTACCTATATAAATTGATATCCAATATATTATACGACGATACCTATGATATTGACGATACCTTTGTTACTAATAGTGATAGTAATAGCAATACTAACGGTATTGTAAGTATTTCTCTCACGAATGGTGGTAGCGGTTATACTACCCCTCCTACAATCAATTTAATACCTGTAGAAGATGTAGGAACGGGTGCTGTCGCTGAAGCATTATTAACACGAACACCTATAAGGGTAATAAATATTACGAATGGAGGTGCCGGTTATATAACCGCTCCTACAATAAATATTAGAGGTGGCGGAGCGACTATACAAGCAACAGCGACAGCGACAATAAACCAATTAAGAGGAATAATAACAGGTATTCAAATTGACACAGCAGGAAGTGGTTATACTAAAGTTCCAACAATTGATATAATTGGCGGCGGAGGCACCACCAGCGCTATTGCGGAAGCTATACTAAATTCTTCATCCGTAGAAAGTATTCAAATTACCAACGAAGGAAGTGGTTATACCACCGCGCCAGCAGTTAATATAACTGGTGGTGGCGGCACAGGTGCTACAGCTGTAGCCCTAAACAGTCTTTTAATAGGTGGTGGCGAATACGAGAAATACAAGCACTTGTCATATATCTATAATTACTTAGAGACTAGGTTTGTTAATATATCCGCCAATAATAATAAAAATTACTTGGCGAATATCATTAAAGGTATTAATAACAAGATTAGCGATAGCAGCGGCAGCGGCGACGAAGACAAGATAATGAATATGGAAGGCAAATCATCTATGTATATGTTTAATGACAATATAAATCTTATGAAAACCCCTGAAGAGTATGAGAACGAGGACGAGGTATTAAATGCGGCGAATAATGTATCCACGGGCTCTTTGGCGACGACCTATGTATTCAATATAATACTGATAATAGTGTATTTTAAAGTTATATCGGCAAATATCAAATAGGCACTATTAAATAATCTTTTTAACTATTAAATATGATAGAAGAAACCAATTTAACAAAGGAACTCAAGTGTAGCACCAAGGATTGCGAGATAGATACGCTAGGAGACAAGGATGCCTATATATGCTGCTATAATCTGCCTCGTAAGATGCGTGAGTTTTTACACAAAGACGCATATATGCTAGAGTATAAAAACACCATTAAGCGGGACGACAGTATTGATAGGATGCGAGTGCTATATAGCAAATTCTTTCAGCCATACAGCGTATTACCTAACAAAAAGATAGACAAGGTTTATAGAGATGCCGAATATAACAACTGGGAATATAATCGCAAGTATTTTAACACATTCGGGATTATACCTTTGGAATTGATACCTGCTTCGTATATACCATTCAATTACAAAAATTACGATATGAACCTAGACAGATTGACGAGAGGCGAGATATTTTACGAAGACGACTATAAGCGGATATTTATAGATTACAATAAACAGCCTGACCCCGCTAGCAAGACGCATTTTAACGAAAAGGGCTTAAAGGAATATCTAGAGATATGCCTGAAAGACAGGCTGGCTAGCCCGAAGGCAATCTTTAACGCCTTCTCTATAACTATTATGACACAGTTTATATGCGTAATATGGTTTTTTATTATTGTGATGATGCTCTATATAGTGTTTTATTATTATAGGGATATATACTCGTATATTCTTTTAGGCATTACTATTATCTTGGTATTTGTGGCGATTGTATTGAAGATGTTTAATATACTTAATATTGAATAATTTATTATTGAATAATTTATTATCTATAATACGATTAAGGAAGTATAAGTATAATATAATGGCTGCTGCTGCTGAAGAAGCATTAAAATCCAATTATAGATACAATATGATATTTAACAATACTAGCACTAATAACGACGATGACGATGTTAAATTTAATACAAACTTGATAAGTGATTTTGATTTACAGAACTTTGACCCTAAACGCTACGAATACTATGTCAATTTATTAAAGGTGTTTAATAATGACCCTGATACCCTCTCTAAATTATTAAACAAATATAATAGCATCAAGACTTTAAAAGGAAAGGAACGAAAAATTATAAGAGAAATTAGCAATTATGTTAATAAACTCAAAGATATAGAAGGTAATGCGAGGGCAGCGACGCAGGTAGGTGGTGGTGATAATAGTGAATTGAATGGCAAAAAGAAAAGAGCCCAGAAATTATATGAGAGTGTTGAGAAATTATATAACGAGGCTACCGAGGCTACCGAGGCTACCGAGGCTACCGATGATTTTAAGGCTGCTATTGAGACATTTAATAATAAGATTTCAAGATTTAATAATGATTTGAAAACAGAGCAAATATTAGAAAGTTATAGCCATAATGATGATATAATAAATACTTTTCAAGAGAGCGTGGATACTTTTAAAAATGAAATTGAAAAGTATAATAATAGCAAACAAAATGGCGGTTTATTATTAAAGGACATATTAATTAAAAATTCTGCTGAAATAGGCGCTGCCGCTGAAACTGATGCCGCTGCTGGTATTACCGCTAAAACCACCAAAGCTGCCGTCGCTGCCGTCGCTGCTGCTGCTAAAAAAAAGAATAATTTTATAAAAGAAGCAAAGAGATTGGCTGGAGAAGCAACAAAATTGATAAAATATACACAAGATGCTAATAGAAATATGAAGGCAAAAATATATGGCGATAAAAGTGGAATTAGTGAATTATTAAAGATATTAGACGAAGGCAAGAAAAAAGATGATGAAGAGAAAGCAAAAGATAATGAGATAAAGAAGAGAGAGAAGGAAAGAAAAGAGAGAGAGAAGGAAAGAAAAGATATCGAAGGGTTATTAGCGGGCAACATAGCAAAAATAGAGAATTTTATAGATAATGATAGTGATAGGAATGATGAGAGTGATGTTAGTGATGTTAGTGATGTGAGATTTAGGAGTGATGGGAGTATTGATAGTGATAGATTGAGTGATAGAAGTGCTGGGAGAAATGGGAATGATAGAAGTGCTGGGAGAAATGGGAATGATAGAAGTGCTGGGAGAAATGGGAATGATAGAAGTGCTGGGAGATATGAGAGTAATTGGAGTGATAGGAATGATGAGAGAATTTGGATAAAGGGATTGGAGGGATTAAGTGATGGGATAAATGAGAATGATAGAAGTGCTGAGAGATATGATAGTGATAGGAATGATGAGAGTGCTAGAAGTGATGGGAGTGATGAGAGATTTAGGAGTGATGAGAGTGATAAACCAGAAGAAATAATACGACAACCAAATAGCTTTCGTCGAAATGCGTTTGTAAATAAAGATGCAGATACGAATATAAGCTTACTGTTAGAAGAAGCAGAAAGAATAGACACCAATTCAAGAAATGAAACAAAACCCGTAAGAACTTTAAAACTAGAAAGGCAACCAGCACCGCAAGGGACTAATGTTGTTATGGGAGGCTTAATTGATAATCTAAAAGAAACACTAGCAATAGCAGCAATAGCACCAAGAGAAAAGCAAACAAAAGCACGAACAGTCGCGCCAGCACTACAAGCACCACCAGCACTACAAGCACCAACAGCACTAGCACCACCAGCACTACAAGCACCAACAGCACTAGCACCATCAATCGCACCAGCATCAACCGCACAACTACCACAATTCGGTGGAGCCGCAGACGAATATAACGACGATACATTAAAGGCTAGGTATCTAGAGGCAAGACCTCAACGATATAGTAGGATAACCCTAGACGACCCGAAAATAGAGAAACTTAGAAATGCGAATAAGGAGAGAAGCGATAGCGGCGATAGCGGCGATAGCGGCGATAGCGGCGAGGATACAGGAGCAGTTAAAACCGATAACAAGATAGAGCAGTTATCTAACGATATTGATGTATATAATGGGCTATCCTCAGCAGACAAGGACAATCCTATTAAAAACAAGGAGATGATACAGAAAATTAAGAGATTTGAGGATGACCCTAAAAATCCATTAGAAGAACTAGAACTAACCTTTGACGACCGCATAGTATTCATTATTGCGACTTTTTTTATCCGTTATATAACTATAATTATGGTGCAGTGGTGTATAGACATCAATATTATAAAGACCTTCTATGAGGGCTTCATATATTACGCTGTCATCTATATTATATTATTTTGGTTTATTGTGTTATTCATTAATATAGATAATAGTTTTGATGTTAAATATATGAACTTTAATGGAATTATAAATAGTATCCGCACGCTCTTTTACTATTTTTATATGGGGACAAATGGGATATCGCGGCTACTCATTCACACCTCATTAATATTACTATTGATTGTAATCCCTATCATATTAAATATTAAAAAGAGCAACGAATATAAGCCCGATGAAGAGCGCGATGGCGTTAAAATATTGGACTTTGAGGAACGCAAGCAACTATCTAAGGCGCTATCGCTATTCACTATGTTTATCTGGCTATTCACTAGCATAATCGCTACGAAGTTTTAGCCCTCTTATTCTTAAGTGATTTTTTGGGAGGGGACGGACGGAAGGACGGGGGATGGTTAAAAGGCGGTGTAATATATATCTCTAATTATTTTAGAAGGATACTAACCACAATAACTGTTAATGAATGATAACTTACGCTATATATCTTTACAATATATCAAGGGAACCAACTATGAGGAAATAAGGTGTTTCAAGTATGATGTTATTAAGGAGATATTAGAAGACGAAGGAAACTTTAGAGAAGTATCAATTGATACGCTAAGGGATTTAGAGGATGCTATTGACGACGACAATATATGCTATATAGGCGAGAGTTTCTTAAATGACCTAGTGAATTATTACAATTTTAAAGATATTAAAAGTAAAATAAAGAAGGCTAAAGCTATTATTGAGGATAACAAGAAGACTATTAAGAAAGACGCTAGCGATGAAAATAAGGCACAAAAGAAGAAAAAAAGATTAGATATAATTATTGCGCTGAAGGAACTGGTTGATGTTTTAGAACGCCTCAAGACAAATAGTAATATTGGCGAGCAGTTGTTGAAGGGGATAGATATTAAAGAAAGAGAGGGGATGCGTGATAAAGGAACAAAAAAAATAAGAGAAGAAGAGGTAGCGGAGGCTATAGCTGAGGCGGCTGTTAAAAAATATAAGAAAGTTAAAGTGTTATTAGAAATATATGATAATAAAATGCAGTTAGATGGTATTAATGATATTAATAAAAGTGTCTTTAGAAATAATCTTGATGATATGATGAAATACATTACACAGCAAATTACTTATGCGATTGATACAAACACAGGTGATGATTATAGTGCGATAAAAAAATTTATAGTTGATGGTATCAAACAAATTCTAAATAATAATGCAGGCACCAAGTATAATTTAATAAGCCTGCTTTTAACCTTAAGAAAGTTGATATTATATGAGAATGAGCAAGACAGTTTGAAAGGCAAGGTTGAATTGGATAATGCCGATAATCTATTGGTATTGTTAAAGACCTATACAAAAATATGTGATAGGAATATAGGCAAGTTTGATAGATTGTTTAAACAGAATGACATAGTTGATATAGATGAGGCGTTTATGATTGAATCGTATGCTACCTTTTTAAACAAATTAAATAAGTTAAAAAGAAATTTGGAGAGTAAGGACAAAGGCAAATTAGAGAGGGCTTTGACAAAATCACTAGACAAACTATTCAACCTATACGGTATTAATGATTACGAAAAATTAATTAATACTGATAGTACTGCTAATAATGACGCACAAAACTATATTAAGAAACTGATAGACGATTATTAGTTATTCTTATATAGGATTTGCGAGGGATACATCATAGAGAACATCAAGTATGGTAATAGAACGATGTTAAGAGGTGTCTCCTAGTATTATCTAGTATTACTATTATTTATTTTTTATTATCTTAGAAACTTTTAACTATTTCTAAAAACTTTTACAACTTTATATATTTCTAAAAGTTTCTAACTTATCTAAGCCTCGCTAGCATTCCCTAAAAATACCTAAGTAATATTATTTTTATCTTTATTACACCAGTAATGATAATAGATGATAATTATAGACATCATCTAACATCTAACATTTAACAATTATTAAGACCATTCCTTATATACGATAAGATAGAAAAAAGAGACCGGCAAAGACCGTATAATATTTAGTTGGAATAAGCAAGTCCGCCCATACCCGAGAGGATACGGAGAACATTATAATTCACGGCGTATATGCTGATGACACCAGACATACTGGACGATAGCGATAGGACGGCAGTATCAATACGGGACATATTGAGGGTGCCTGAGGGTTGGTGCTCCTCGGGCTTGAGGGCGAATGAATAAACATTAATGCCTTGGTGGAACTTGTCAGGGGTATTCTCGTGGTGCTGATAGGGTTGGACGAGGGAGAAATACTCGCCCTTGCGAGTAGCGAAGCGGTCATTACCATTAAGCATTATCTTAGCGTTAGTAACAGGGTTGGACGAGTCAAGATGGTCATTATTAGCACGAGTATCGCCAGCAGTTGAGTAATTGTTCCAATACACATCCGCTGAGGTATTCTTGATAGTCCAGACAAGTTCCTTACACGGGTGGTTGAAGTTCATACGGATGCTCTTCATAGAGTCACCAGATGAAGTTATGGAGTCAGCACCGGTGAATTGAAGTTGCTCTATCAGGTATTCGTGAGACAACTGGGCAAAACGGCGGCGCTCATCGGTATCAAGGAATATGTAATCAACCCACAGGGTAGCCTTGTCAAGGCGCAGGGCGACATTATTATTAGCAAAAGTGCTGTTGCTAACATATGATCCAGGGGTGCCGGTTGTCTCCTCCTCATAGGTATAGTTTTTAACGCTAGTATCCTTCATACCAGCCTCGTTTTCGTATTCAATATTGATTTTAACTTCGTGGTATTGAAGAGCGATTAAAGGGAGAGCTAGACCGACATTACGGCAGAACCAGAACTCAAGAGGCACATAGAGTTCATATTCTTGACCGGATATAAGTTTAGTGGAGATGTTGCGGGGGTTAGCACCAACCATAGCATTATAACCGTTGCGCTTTCCTATCGGGAGCGAAAGTTCATTCCAGATGTATAGCCACTCTGAGTAATGCTTGTCTATGCGTTGCCCGCCAATCTCAAGTTCAATCGTCTTTAATAGTTTATGACCGAAGTTAGGGACGAGAGCAACGGGGGAGGTTCCGGCAGTTCCACCAGTAGCTGTAATAACACCGTAGAAATATACACGATGGATTAAATCACCGTTGCGGGTGATTTGGAAACTTACACGAGAACCGAGAGAATTGCTGCCTGTCGGGGTTTGCTCGATAGCCTCAATAGCGAAGTTAGTATGACGACGATATACAACTTTGAAGAAGGTAATTTGAGGATTACCAGTTAAATAAACATCCTGTGCTCCGTAAGCTACTAATTGAAGAAGACCACCACCCATTTACGCTATATTCTTTATACTATTAGAGGAGAAAAAAAAAAGGGAATAACATTCGTTATACATTCGTTATACATTCATTACTCATTACATTAGTATATCCATTACATCTAGTATATATCCATTACATATTACCATTATATATTATTTAGTTAGAATAAGCAAGACCGCCCATACCAGAAAGGATACGGAGAACATTATAATTAACGGCATACACATTTAAAGTGGATGACATATCGGTAGCAGTTAAGGTCGCGTTAAGGTCAAGAGAAAGGGTAGCAGTATCAATACGGGACATATTGAGAGTGCCTGAAGGTTGGTGCTCCTCTGGCTTGAGGGCGAATGAATACACATTAATACCGGCATTCGTCGGGATATTCTCGTGATGCTGGAAAGGCTGTATGAGATTGAAGTATGAACCTGGGCGTCCCGAGAAACGGTCATTACCGTTAAGGATAAGTTTAGCAGTTGTGATAGGGTTCATCGCAGTTATAGAACTTGAACTAACGGTCTTGTTGTGTAGAAGGTTCAAGTTATAAGGGGCGTTAGCGCCTATGTTAATAGCATCCTGTGCGGTTGTGTAGTTGAACCAGTTGTTGTTGGTTGTTTGCTGAGTGGTTCCTGAAGCGACTGACTTCTTAGAAGCGAACCATACAAGTTCCTTACAGGGGTGATTGAAGGAGAGCTTGGAGTTTAATTTGGTTGAGGAGATTGATTCAGAGCCCGTGAATTGGAGTTGCTCTATGAGGTACTCGTGAGACAACTGGGCGAAACGGCGGCGCTCGTCGGTATCAAGGAATACATAATCAACCCAGAGAGTAGCGTTAGGGAAGGCTGAAGCGTCGGTGCCTGCGCCACGGCATAGAGCACCAGTCTCAAATTGGATGTTAATCTTAACTTCGTGATATTGAAGAGCGATTAAAGGAAGAGCGAGACCGACATTACGGCAGAACCAGAACTCTAGAGGCACATAAAGGGTCTCGTCTGTGAGAAGTCCACCAGTTTGACCCACCATCTTATTATAGCCGTCACGCTTTGACTTAGGTAACGAGAGTTCGTTCCAGACATACAGCCAGTGTGAGTAGTGCTTGTCTATCTTTTGTCCGCCAATCTCAATCTCAACAAAATTGATTAAGCGAAGACCATAGAAGGCGCATAACTCTACAGTATTTCCCGTGGGTATCTTGAGAGAAAGATACATACGATGGACTAAATCGCCATTACGAGATATTTGACAAGTAACACGGTTGCCGTATCCAGGAGTGCCGTTGAAGGTTTGTGCGATAGCCTCAATAGCGAAGTTAGTATGACGACGATACACAACCTTGAAGAAGGTAATTTGAGGATTACCAGTTAAATAAACATCCTGTGCTCCGTAAGCTACTAATTGAAGAAGACCACCACCCATTTACGCTATATTCTTTATACTATTAGAGGAGAAAAAAA